>SCPO01000001.1_pt1:1595000-1882500 | contig 3790106 bp, 3115 predicted proteins | sample 6106821 | NCBI WGS metagenome assembly SCPO01 (sample SAMN10720448, study PRJNA508395) | human gut metagenome | isolation source: Participant 2 stool, 0 month | host: Homo sapiens | collected 2017 | reverse complement strand
GGACCTTAGCACCCGCCCCCTTACTGCCGGACTGCAGACCGTGAGCATTCGGAGTTCGTCAGGACTCGATAGGCGGTGAAGCCCTCTTGTCCTATCGGTCGCTCTACCTCTCACGGTGACCATCCGACGCGGCACCTAAATGCCTTTCGGGGAGTACGAGCTATCTCCAAGTTTGATTGGCCTTTCACTCCTACACTCGGCTCATCCAGAAGCTTTTCAACGCTTATTGGTGCGGACCTCCATCCCGTGTTACCGGGACTTCATCCTGGCCAAGTGTAGATCACTTGGTTTCGCGTCTACCCCCACTGACTGTGCGCCCTGTTCAGGCTCGCTTTCACTGCGGCTACGTGTCTCGTGACACTCAACCTCGCCAGTGACGGTAACTCGTAGGATCATTATGCAAAAGGCACGCCGTCACATCTTGCGATGCTCCGACCGCTTGTAGGCGTATGGTTTCAGGAACTATTTCACTCCCCTGCTCGGGGTTCTTTTCACCTTTCCTTCACAGTACTCGTTCGCTATCGGTCTCACGGGAGTATTTAGCCTTACCGGATGGTCCCGGCAGATTCGCGCAGGATTCCTCGTGTCCCGCGTTACTCAGGATACCGCTATGCCGCATTTCGCTTCACATACTGGACTATCACCGTCTATGGTCACATTTTCCAAAGTGTTCTGTTCACGATTTGCATACAATGTCGCGGTCCTACAACCCCAGCCACGCCTTGCGACGCCACTGGTTTGGGCTGTTCCCCGTTCGCTCGCCACTACTGGGGGAATCATTCATTTATTTTCTCTTCCTGCAGGTACTAAGATGTTTCAGTTCCCTGCGTTAGCTCTAACACTTAAGTGCTAGTAACCGTCCTTCAGACGGCTAGGTTGTCCCATTCGGAAATCTCCGGATCAAGGGTTATTTGCACCTACCCGAAGCTTATCGCAGCTTATCACGTCCTTCATCGCCTCCGTGAGCCTAGGCATCCGCCATACGCCCTTTCTTACTTTCTTTACGACTGTATCTGTTATCTCGTTTATCATTGCTGATTACTCGACAACGAATAAGTAGCTCATACTTTCAGCTGTATTCTAACAAAGTGAAATCTCATCTTGCGATTTGATTTACTTTAGTCTGAACTAAAGTTCATTACTTACAGTTTTGCTTGTGTCAATATGTCAAAGATCTTCTTGCCTTAAAAGGCATGGTGGAGATTGTGGAGTTGAACCATTTTGCTTGAGCCATCCCTATATATTATATAATGTATAAGGAATCCCAGTCTCCTGTATTTAATTAAACAGATGGTGCGTACAAGAAGAGAAGCGAACTTTTAATCAGATTCCTATATCTTCATAGGAAATTCGTCTCTCCAGAAAGGAGGTGTTCCAGCCGCACCTTCCGGTACGGCTACCTTGTTACGACTTAGCCCCAATTACCAGTTTCGCCCTAGGCCGCTCCTTACGGTCACGGACTTTAGGCGCCCCCGGCTTTCATGGCTTGACGGGCGGTGTGTACAAGGCCCGGGAACGTATTCACCGCGCCATGGCTGATGCGCGATTACTAGCGAATCCAGCTTCGTGGGGTCGGGTTGCAGACCCCAGTCCGAACTGAGACAGGCTTTAAGGATTTGATCCGTTTTGCAAAGGACCATCTCTCTGTACCTGCCATTGTAACACGTGTGTAGCCCCGGACGTAAGGGCCGTGCTGATTTGACGTCATCCCCACCTTCCTCACACCTTACGGTGGCAGTGTCCCCAGAGTGCCCAGCATGACCTGATGGCAACTAAGGAGAGGGGTTGCGCTCGTTATGGCACTTAAGCCGACACCTCACGGCACGAGCTGACGACAACCATGCAGCACCTTCACAGAGACCCCGAAGGGCGTCATTGTCTCCAAATCCTTCCTCTGCAATTCAAGCCCGGGTAAGGTTCCTCGCGTATCATCGAATTAAACCACATGTTCCTCCGCTTGTGCGGGCCCCCGTCAATTCCTTTGAGTTTCACCGTTGCCGGCGTACTCCCCAGGTGGGATGCTTAATGCTTTCGCTTGGCCGCTGACCTATTCAGACCAACAGCGGGCATCCATCGTTTACCGTGCGGACTACCAGGGTATCTAATCCTGTTCGATACCCGCACTTTCGAGCTTCAGCGTCAGTTGCGCTCCAGTGAGCTGCCTTCGCAATCGGAGTTCTTCGTGATATCTAAGCATTTCACCGCTACACCACGAATTCCGCCCACTTTGTGCGTACTCAAGGAAACCAGTTCGCGCTGCAGTGCAGACGTTGAGCGTCTACATTTCACAACACGCTTAATCTCCGGCCTACGCCCCTTTAAACCCAATAAATCCGGATAACGCCCGGACCTTCCGTATTACCGCGGCTGCTGGCACGGAATTAGCCGGTCCTTATTCATAAGGTACATGCAAAAAGTCTCACGAGACTCACTTTATTCCCTTATAAAAGCAGTTTACAACCCATAGGGCCGTCATCCTGCACGCTACTTGGCTGGTTCAGACTCTCGTCCATTGACCAATATTCCTCACTGCTGCCTCCCGTAGGAGTTTGGACCGTGTCTCAGTTCCAATGTGGGGACCTTCCTCTCAGAACCCCTACTGATCGTCGCCTTGGTGGGCCGTTACCCCGCCAACAAGCTAATCAGACGCATCCCCATCCATCACCGATAAATCTTTAATCTCTTTCAGATGTCTTCTAGAGATATCATTGGGTATTAGTCTTACTTTCGCAAGGTTATCCCCAAGTGGTGGGCAGGTTGGATACGCGTTACTCACCCGTGCGCCGGTCGACGCCCATCAAAAGCAAGCTTTCGATGTCGTTTCCCCTCGACTTGCATGTGTTAAGCCTGTAGCTAGCGTTCATCCTGAGCCAGGATCAAACTCTCCATTGTAAAATATCATTTTTACCTTGCCTTACGGCTTGGTTTGTTTGTTGTCTGTACTTAGGACGAATATCCTTTTCGTTTATTGAAGCTTAGTAAACCTGACTTGTCAATTACTTGACGGTTCGTTTCTTTTACCCAGTCAACTTTCTCATTTCTAAGAAGTTAACCGCTTCTTGTACTACTTGTCTGTTTATGTAAAATCTTTCAAAGAACTCTTTCTTTATCGCTTTGAGTAATGCTTGATTTCTCAAAAGCGAGTGCAAAAGTACTAACTATTTTTCATTCCACCAAATCTTTTCGCAAAAAAGTTTCATTTTAGTCAAACATTTAACAGTTATAAACATTTAAATCTTTTTCACACCTTATTACATATATAAATAGACTGAACTTTTGGCTATTCCAATATTTCTTCGTACTTTTGCCCTATCAATCAGTAAGGTTTAACAGAAAACGGAAATTCATCATGAAAATTATTGTATCAGAAGAAATCGAATCGGTATGCCCCACCTTTGTGGGAGCATGCGTGGAAGCCAATGTGGTAAACACCCCTTATTGTCAGGAACTTTGGGATGAAATCAATGCCCTCGGTGAGAAATACAGACATACGCTGACCACGGAATCGCTGAAAGAGATGAGTGGAATTGCCGCCACCCGAAAGGTGTACCGTGCCTGCGGCAAGGATCCATCTCGCTACCGTCCTGCATCAGAAGCCCTTATCCGCAGAATGCTGCAGGGCAAGGAACTCTACCAGAGAGATACGCTGGTGGATCTGGTGAACCTGGCGAGCATTGCATACGGCTACAGCATCGGCGGATTTGATGCAGACAAGTTTGAAGGCGACACCCTGACCCTGGGCGTAGGCAAAGCCGGTGAACCATACGAGGGTATCGGCAGAGGCATGATTAATATTGAAGGTCTGCCTGTTTACAGAGACAAGACAGGTGGTGTAGGAACCCCGACCAGCGACAACGAGCGAACCAAAATGAGTATTGACACCACCCATCTGGTGGTTCTCATCAACGGATATGACGGAGACGAACAGCACGTCCGCGAGAATGCCGAATTCATCATCGAACTTCTGAAGAAGTATTGCCAGAGCGATGGAGGCAGCTACTTCATCTACAAATAAAATGGTGTGTCATAAGTTTATGATTCACCCTCTTCTATTTGTTGGAAGAGATAGGATATGTTGCTGAAAGAGATAGGATATGTTGCTGAAAGAGACAGAATAAGTTATTGGAAGAGATAGGATATGTTGTTGAGACAGTCAGTATCTTCGGTCGCACAACAGCTGTTGTGCGCTTGCATAACAGCTGATATGCGCATGCACAACACCTGTTGTGCATGCGGTAGTCAACTGTTATACACCAACTATTATCCAGACTTATGACACACCCTCATTAACCAAGAAATCTCTCTTATAAACACAAAAAAGGGGACTGACCACCGCCAGTCCCCAAGACGAGAGAGATATAAGTGTTGACTTGGTCAACAACGAGGCAAATCACTTTGCCTTATATCTTTAATATTATTCCTAGACAATATCATTAGAAACATCATCTAGGAATAATTCATGTATAGCAAAAGTATATTACTTGTTATCCTCAGCCCAACCAGTAGACTTAAATCCTGTTACTCTGTAATGATATCCAGGCTGGTCAGAACGGGAATAGGTGAAACTGATTTCATCTGTCACAGTACCAGATACAGTAGTATAAGTATTGTGACCACACTTACCGCTAACAGTTACCTTGTCGGTAGCTGTAGCAGAGTTACCAATGAAATCATCCACATTCTCACCACCGAAAGTATAAGAACTCATATCAATAGATACCTTAGCATTGATGGCGTAAGCTGCCTTAGAGGCAGTTGAGCCTACACGAATCCATGCCTTATCCTTATCATAATCGGTAGTATTGCTGAGATAGGCATAGAGAACACCCGAAGTGGTTCCTGTACCATCAGTCTTAAAGATGAATTCAGCATCTGTTGGATTAGAAGCCCAATACTCTGCATCTGTCTTAGAAGCATCATAACCTCTCTCCACATTGATTCTATACTGACCACCAATAGGAGCAATAGGAGTATAATCGATATCGAAATCGTCTCCCTCAGAGCATGCAGTAAACAATGCTACGAAAACAAAGCTCAAAAAATATAATATTTTCTTCATGACTTTTCGTTTATTACATTAATAATCATTACTTCTCCCACCAAAGTTTCTTGGTCAGCGAGTTTCCATTCTCTTCTACATACTTGGCAGCAGCAGAGTTATACAATGTAGTAGCTGTAGGATAAAGCAATCGCATAGGATACTCACCGGCATTCATATTGCTAGCACCTGGATCAACCAAATTACCTAAAACATAACCATCAGACAATTCACGCTGCAAAGCAGTTGTAGACTTACGAACAGTAATATTAGCCTGAACCTCAGGAATACCCAAACGGTTACGGGTCATCCAACCATCATAAGCATTCGCACCAGCATAAGTTACCCAATACTGCATGGCGATACTATGAAGCATATCGGCCTTATCAAACTTGTAAGCACCATCAACGAATGCTGTACCATCAAATCCCCAACGGCTGAAGCCAGCAAGAACGCCCTTATTATAATATTCCTCAGCCTTTTCAGCATTACCCAAACGAGCATAAGCCTCAGCAATCATCAATTCGCATTCAGCCTCGTTCATCAGATAGACAGCATCATCATAAGCCTGTTTCATACGAGAAGACTTAGAGATTCCAATACCACCCTCTGTAGTTTCATCAGTATTTGGTTTTGTTCCACAAGGAAGACCCTCATAGCATTCATCCATGTGAGCAATCAGTTCCTCATCAGAAGAATAGCCAAGAGTATTTTTGGCATTAGCAGTTACCTCATATAACTTGATGATACGAGGATCCTTCTTATCCAATAGATACTCTAAGAAAGTATGGCAAGCACGAATATTCTCAGTAGTATTCAACTGACGGATATTAAATTCATAAAGAGGATTACCCTTATTAGCGCCATCTTCCCAATTTACCCAAGCGCAATCCTGCTCCAAAAGACCACCTGCACTAAGTAAAGCCTGAATATCAGATTTATGAGCATCGAAGTCTTTGAGATACATCTTCAACTTCAAACTCTTCGCAAAGCCTGCCCAGCTATCCATACTGCCTCCCAAGAAACAGTCAGCAGTTCCTAAAGGTGAAGCTTTTTCTGCAGCTTTAGCATCATCGAGTTTGGCAATGGCAGCATCCAGCATCTCCAGAATACCCGGATATACTACGGTTTTGCTATCATCAAATGCAGCATGTGGATTGTTTTCGACATCAAGAGCACCTGTAAACGGAATATCACCATAAGTATCAGTCAACACCAAGAAATTATAGGCCTGAAGAACCTTGGCAACCATCCAAAAGTTCCAAGCCTTACTTTCTTCAGCAGAAGCCAAAGCCAGCTTTAAATCTTCCAGACTGTTGGCATATGTATTCTGCCAAATCGTAGTAACAGGAGGAATTGAACCTGATGTTGTTACAGCATAATTAGACAATGTATTATACTGGTTTGTACTATTACCCTGTGTTACATACTGGCACCAAAAGTCACCAGTAATTTGCTGATAAAGACCACTGACAGCTACGATAGAACCTTCGGCAGCCGGAAGCAACTGCTTGTAGGAAGCTGTAGAAGGATAGTTTGGGTTGTAGTTGATATCCAAATAACCAGAATCGCTACAAGAAGTAACAGTACCCATTGTCAAGACAGCTCCCAGCAATGCTGCGCTTAAAAATTTATATCTTTTCATATAAGAAATCTCCTTTAATTAAAATACAACCTTCAAGTTAATACCATAGTTGCGAGTTGACACAGAACCCATAGTCTCACCAAACTCAGAACTGATATCATTACCAAAGTTAGAAGACTCAGGGTCGATATAATTCTGATGCTTTGGAGTGATGAGCAACAAGTTGTGGCCAACGAGACTCAAAGACAACTTCTGCATCTTCAATGCACTTGTGATTGTCTTAGGAAAATCGTATGTCAAAGCCAACTCACGGAGTTTGAAGTAAGAACGGCTTACAACGAAATCACGACGCACCTCCGGGTTGTAGCTATAGTTACCCTGAACATAATTCATATAATTGGAAGTTACAGGAATATTATTCTCAACATACTCTCCACCAACAATCTTTACAGAATGAGGATAAACAAAAGCATCACGCTCATTGAATACGGTCTCTGTAGAGTTACCATTGAAGTGAGTAATATAAGATGTCTCAGAATACATCAATCCACCCTTATGCCAGTCGCCCGTTGCAGCAAGACTTAAGTTCTTCCACTTCAGATGTGTGGTGAAGCCCATTACGAAATCTGGCTGAGAAGAACCGAGATAATCATAATCTGTAGTACTAGACTGCAAGAAACCATTACCATTTACGATTCTATAACCATAATATGGACTGTTTTTATCTGTTACCTTCTGTGTTGCTGGCAACTTGAAGATACCGATAGGCTCACCAACCTTCAATACGTAAGATACACCACGCATAGAAGAATACAAACCAGTACTTGTAGTACCTACAGGAATGGTATATTCATCAAGACCATCCCAAAGTTCCTTCACCTTACTCCAGTTCTTAGCGTATGTAGCACCTACACTCCACTCCCAATCCTTAGTACGGATAGGAGTAAAATTAACCATCGCCTCAATACCCTTGTTCTGAAGTTTACCTACATTACGGGTGTTAGAAGTATAGCCTGTCTCAGGAGCCAAAGTAGCAGAGATAATCTGATTTTTGGTTGTACGATCATAGTAAGCCACATCGAAGCTCAAACGGTTGCCAAAGAATGTACCGCTCAAACCAAGCTCATACTCAGTTGTAATCTCAGGCTTCAATGACTTATTTGGCAAACGGTTATACTCTGTCAAACCAGAAACACCGGAAATTGGCAAATATGTATAATAAGACTGGAATGGACGATAATATGAATTAGTCATATATACATCAGCATCATTACCTGTCTGACCTATAGCTGCACGAACCTTCAACAAGTCGATTTGCTTGACATTCTTCAAAGCAGGAATAGCCTGATTCAGAAGCACAGACACATTGGCACCGCCATAGAAGAAGCTGTTATCACCCATAGGAAGAGTAGAAGACCAGTCGTTACGGGCAGAAAGGTTCAGGAAAGCCCAATCCTTATAACCCAATTCAACCTGTCCCAAGAGACCCAACAATCTTCTATTCCATGAGTCTGTATCAGTAATCGAATAGGAAGATGTATTACTCAAGGAATTCCAACCTGGAATATCCAACTGCTCATTATAACCACCTACATTATCATAGTTTCTCTGGTTCAAGTTCCAACCAAAGGTTGCACCTAACGAGAAATCACCGAAAGTATGATTGCCGGTCAGCAAGAGGCTGGCGTCAATCTGTCCGCGCTGAGAACGATACTTAGAATAGTAACCCTGGTTACCTACAGTTGTACCATTACCAGTTGCCTGATAAGAACCCTCGGTATAAAGAATACGTGGTTCGATGCGCTCGGTCTTATAATTGGTATAATCACCACCGAAACGGCCAATTACTTTGATATCCTTGGTAATATCGTATGACAACTCCAGCTTACCATAAATACGGTCGTCCTGGTAAGTAGAATAGTAGTTATCTACCATATAATATGGGTTGGTAGCATACAATGTATAGTAGTTATCTACATTGTTTCGCTCAAGGTTGTAATCCTTCATATCTGTGAAACGAACATCAGAAGCACCCTGAAGCAACTCCATATACATATCACGAGAACGGCGCATATCCTTGCGAACATAGTTCAGGGACATGTCCAGATGGAATCTGTCGATATTGGCGTAACCACGGAGTGAGAAGGTATTACGATGATATGTATCACCATCATTAGGAGTAATACCATTAGAACTTACATTACCGTAAGATGCAACAATACCTACTTTCTCATCACCATAGCGGAGAGATACGTTGTTGTTCCATTCCTTACCTACCTGATAGAAGTCACGGATATTGTTCTTAACATAAGAAAAAGGCTTGGTTAAAGTCTCGCCGTTAGAAAGACCGGTAGAACCATACCAATGCTCACGACCATCGAGACGAGGTCCCCAAGAACCGTTCTCCTCATTAGACCAGGAACCCCAACCTTGACCAAAGAGATTCTGAGTCATTGGCACACGGAGCACATCAGTAAATGTCAAAGAACCATCGTAAGTGATAGAAGCCTTCTTGTCACCCTGTGGCTTCTTTGTAGTAATCATGATAACACCATTGGCTGCACGGGAACCATAAAGAGCGGTAGCAGAAGCACCCTTCAATACAGTTACCGATTCAATATCCTCTGGGTTGATGTCGCCTGCGCCACTACCAAAGTCAACAGAGTTATCACCCAAACGGTCATTGTTGATAGGCACACCATCAACAATATACAATGGGTTGTTGCTAGAAACAGAAGAAATACCACGAATTACGACTTTCTGAGAGGTACCTGTAACACCACCACCAGAAATCTGCACACCAGCCATCTTACCCTGAAGACCACTCATCAGAGAACCAGACTTAGCAACAGTCAACTCAGAAGCGTTGGCTGTACTGGCAGCATAACCCAAAGTTTTCTCTGAACGTTTCATACCCAAGGCAGTAACAACTACCTCGTCAAGATTTCTAGCATCAGAAGCCAAAATGATCTTCATCTTAGCAGATGCTTTCATTGTTTTAGTCTGCATGCCGAGGTAACTGATTTCCAAGACAGCATCCTTGCTGGCATTAGGAAGCGTAAAATTACCATCGACATCAGTCGCTGTTCCAGTCTTAGTTCCTACAATTCTAACTGATGCGCCAATTACTGGCTCACCATCTTCCTGAGAAATAACCTTACCTGTAACAGTAGTTTGAGCGAGGGCTATTCCTGTTGAAAGAATAAGCCCCCCCATGAGCATGGTCAATCTTTTTACCATAATTCTCTCTCTTAAAAATTAAACAACTTACAAATATCGGGTGCAAAGATACATACTTTTTGCTAATTAAACAAATTTTTAGCAAACAATTTGATACAAAATATCAACTTTATAGTACTTTATGTATATTTTTCGTATATTCTATTACTTTTCGTAAGCATTTTTGGTATTTATTCTCCCAAAACGTAAATAATGAGAAGAAACTAGGTGCAAAAGGGAGATTTAAAAACAGAAAGGCAAACACGCCATTTATCACAACAAATAACATGTTTGCATTTATTATTTTATTAAAATGAAACTCTCCTATCAAAAAGGCTTCATCAGGATTACACCTTATTATATATAGGGAGTTATGAAAAAAAGTCAATAACGCCGGGAATTTAAATCACGCCAAAATGGAGGAGCGCATTCTTAACACCATCTTCATCCACATGAGTCGTAATGTAATCGGCTACCTGCTTGAGATTATCTCCTGCATTGCCCATCGCAACACCGGTGCCTGCCTCCCGTACGATGGAAATATCATTGCCGCCATCGCCGAAAGCCATGGTTTCTTCTATGTTCAAACCTAGATAATCAGCCATTGCATGCAAGCCCTTGCCCTTATCCGCATCGGCTGCCGTAACATCCGTAAAGGCAGGATGCCATCTGCCCGAGGTGCAGTTGCGGAGCGTAGGCATCAGGAGCGCCTCCTGCTCTACCGAACAGAAAGGAGTAACCTGCAGAACCTGCTCATCTCCCAGTTCATTCACATCGGTCAGGAAGATTTCACAATCCACCCCCAGTCCCTTGGCAAAAATTTCATAAACCTCGTCAGTATAATGATGGATAGCGAGATGATGCTCTCCTACGACGATTGCCGGATAATCATCACGCTCGGCTGCCTCGATAATCTTCTTTACATCTTCAGGAAGGATGGCGTGCTGGCTCACCACCTTATCGCCTACAAAACAGCGGGCTCCATTGGTGGTGATGTAACCGTCGATGAGATGTTCTATATGACCGAGGTTAGTAATGAGGAGCTGCGGACGACCGGTAGAAATATACACCTCTACCCCATTCTTCTTAGCCTGCTCCAAGGCATCTACCGTGCTCTGCGGAATCTTGTGGGTTTTGAAACTCACCAGGGTGCCGTCAATATCAAAAAACAATGCTTTTATCTTCTTATCCATACCAATATCTTCTATACCTTATTATATATACAATGCAAAATCGGCTCTGTAAGTACAGAAAAACCGATGCAAAATTACGAAAAAACAGATAAATGACAAAAAATATAAAGATTTATTAGATTTTACTTGCATAGAAAAGAGAAAAAACGTATATTTGCCACATCTTTATGCCCGAGGAAACTCCGAGATAACGCATAGAGCAACTAGTAAATAAGAACGGTTATGAGTAAGAAGTCCTATCGGTTACTGGCATCCCTGTTGCTGATGCTCGTAGCGACGCTTACTTCATGCGAGAAGTTTTCGATTGACGAAACAACCGGAAAATCACATGAGGCAAACGCCAATGTAACTATCCATGTGCAGAAAATAGAAGGCATAAGTCTGCTGACAACCAAAGCTGCCGACAAGCAGATGGCGCTGGGCGATGTGTGCTCCAGACTGACACTTGCCATCTTTGACGGAGAGGAGAAACTGGAGACGGTGAACCAGCTTTCAACAGACAATGGCTTCGGAACAGCCTATGTAAGTCTGGACGAAGGAGAATACCGACTGGTGGTGATTGCCCACAACGGAAAGGGAAACTGCTCTGTCAGCGCACCCGAGAAAGTAAAGTTTGCGAGCAACAAGCTTACCGACACCTTCTATTATTACGGCAGGTTGAGCGTAACGGCAGACGGAGCCACCTCCGACATCAACCTGAGGCGAGCAGTTGGCGCCTTCAAGTTACATATTAACGACGAAACTATTCCCGAAGAAATCAGAAGCATCAAGTTCTATTATACCGGCGGCAGCAGCACCCTGGATGCAACCACCGGATTCGGCTGTGTGAACAGCCGTCAGACCGAGAATTTCAGTATGAAAGATGGCGGCAGAGACTTTACCGTCTACACCTTCCCACATGAAGAAGAGAAGAACATCAAGATGAGTATCAGCTTTCTGGATGCCGATGCAAAGGTGGTAAAGAGTTTTGAAAAAGCCGATTTGAAAATCCATCAGAACCAAACAACCTATACCGAGATTTCCATTGCTGACGGATTCGGTGGCGGAGACGACAGTACGGGTGGTGGAATAAGCATTACCGTAGACCCTACCTGGGGCGAGACAGAACGGGTGAATTTCTAAGAAACAGACGATTAAGGGATTACGGAAAACCAGAAGGTATGTTCTATTTTTCCACAATGCAATATATTTTTTGATTCTTAAAGATTTGATAAACAAAATTTCTTTGTCATTTAAGAATAATTCCATAATTTTGCATCCAATATTATATAATATTATAAACAAAGGATGAAAAAATATATAACTCTTATCATGCTGATGGGAGCATTGATTCCTGCTGGGGCTCAGGCACAAACGCTGAGCCTTGACAGTTGCCGTGCCATGGCGCTGCGCAACAACAAGCAGCTCAATGCCTCGAAGCTCAAGAAAGACGTGGCGTACAACATGAAGAAATCGGCACGTACCAAATATCTTCCTAAAGTAGATGCTTTAGGCGGTTACGAATGGTTCAGCAGGGAGATTTCGCTGCTGAACGACGGTCAGAAATCAACATTCAGCAATATCGGCTCTACCGTTACCGGAGGAATATCGGGAGGAGCCAGCAATCTGATGAGCCAACTTGTAAATCAGGGAATGATTACCCCGGAGATAGCGCAGCAGATAGGCGGACTGCTGAATGAGAAACTGGGACCCCTGCAGCAGCAAGGCAATGCGCTGGGAGAGAAACTGGTAGATGCTTTCCGCACCGACACCCGCAATATCTGGGCTGGAAGCGTGATGGTTCGCCAACCTATCTATATGGGTGGAGCCATCATTGCAGCCAACAAGATTGCCGACATCGGAGAGCAGATTGCAGAGAATGATCTCGACCAGCAGACCCAGAGCACGCTCTACAGCATAGACCAGGCTTACTGGCTCGCCGTTTCGCTGAAGCAGAAGCAGAAACTCGCCATCAGTTACCGCGACCTCGTAAAGAAACTGAACGAGGATGTTCATAAGATGATTCAGCAGGGAGTAGCCACCAAGGCAGACGGACTGAAGGTAGACGTGAAAGTGAACGAGGCTGAGATGCAGATTACCCAAGCAGAAGACGGACTCGCCCTGTCGAAGATGCTGCTCTGCCAGCTCTGCGGCATTCCGATGAACCAGGAAATCACACTTGCCGATGAAGATAAGGAAACCCTGGCTTTATCAGGAACTCCTGTTGACACCGAGCAGCAGAAAGTGGCAGCACAGGATTCGGCGCTGAACACCCGGCCGGAACTCCGCATGCTGCAGAATGCGCTCGACATCTCTAAAGAAGCTACCAAAATGGTTCGCGCCATCAATCTGCCTCACGTCATGCTGACAGGCGGCTACATGATTTCGAACCCGAACGTATTCAATGGTTTCCAGAAGAAGTTTACCGGAGTCTGGAACGTAGGCGTGATGGTTCATGTTCCGGTATGGAACTGGTTCGACGGCGCCTACAAGGTGAGAGCCGCCAAGGCTGCCAGCAATATCGCCCAGATGAACCTGGATGATACGAGAGAGAAGATTCATCTGCAGATTACTCAAAGCCAGTTTAAGGTAAAGGAAGCCCAGAAGAAGCTCAACATGGCAATGAAGAACATCGCCAGTGCTGATGAGAACCTGAGATGCGCCAACCTTGGTTTCAAGGAAGGCGTGATGGAGGTTACCGACGTGATGGCTGCACAGACTGCCTGGCAGAAAGCACAGAGCCAGAAGATTGATGCAGAAATCGACGTGAAGCTGACTCAGGTTGGGCTGAACAAGGCGCTCGGTATCCTGCAGTAATAATAATAACAAATTTAAATTCAGATTAAGCAAAATGTCTAAGAAATCACAGCATAACAACATATTGCTCGCTGTAATCGGTTTTACAGCAGTAGTCATTCTCGTAGGCGTCATCGGTTTCTTCACCCTGGAACAGAAGGATGACACCATTCAGGGCGAGGTAGAAGTATCAGAATATAGAGTGTCCTGCAAACTGCCGGGACGCGTAGTAGAACTCCGCGTTCAGGAAGGCGATTACGTTCATGTGGGCGATACGCTCGCCATCCTCGAAGTGCCGGAAATGAAATCGCAGGAACAGATGCTCCAGGCTACCAACGCTGCAGCCGAGGCGATGAAGGACCTGACGGATGCAGGTGCACGCAAGGAGCAGATTCAGGGCGCTTACCAGTTGGTTCAGCAGGCTGAAGCTGCCGCAACCATCGCCAAGAAGACCTACGACCGCATGCAGAACCTCTTCAACGAGGGTGTAATCAGCGGTCAGAAACGCGATGAGGCTTACGCAGCCTACAAGGCTACAGAGGCTCAGGTGGCTGCTGCCAGAAGTCAGTACGATATGGCGAAGAATGGCGCCCGCGAACAGGAGAAGCGCATGGCTGCCAACAACACCCAGGCTTCGAAGAGCGCTGTGGATGTAGTGAAGAATCTTCTGAAAGAGACCGTTCAGATTGCCCAGTGCGAGGGCGAGGTTAGCAATGTCTATCCTAAGGTAGGCGAGCTGGTAGGCCTCGGCTCTCCTATCATGAGCATCTCTATCATGAGCGATATGTGGGGAACCTTCAATGTTCGCGAAGACCATCTCAAGGGGCTGAACAAGGGCGATGAGTTCACCGCTTACGTTCCTGCCTTCAACAAGGACATCAAGATGAAGGTTTACTACCTGAAAGACCAGGGCTCTTACGCTACCTGGAAGGCAACCAAGGATAATGGCGACTACGACCGCAAGACATTCGAGGTGAAGGCCCGTCCTGTCACAAAGATTGAGGGATTGCGCCCGGGAATGTCACTCATCATTAAATAACATCTATGTTTAAGAAATTATATCATATAGCCCTCAGAGAATGCGGCATCATGTGGAAGAACCCCATTTATCTCTTCTGCATGGTCATCTTCCCCATTGTGGTGGTAATTTTCTTCACCACGCTGATGAAGGGAGGAGTGCCTACCGACATGCCTGTGGGCATAGTAGATCAGGACAACTCCGCCACATCGCGCCAGCTGGTACATAAGCTCGATGCCTTCCAGACCACCAAGGTAGTGGCTCATTACGAGAACATGGCAGAGGCAAGACATGCTATCCAGAAGAACGAAATCTACGCCTTCCTGCTGATTCCTGACGGAACAGAGGCAGGCCTGATGGCCCAGAAGCAGCCTAAGATTTCATTCTATTACAGCAGCGTATCGCTGGCAGCCGGCTCCCTGCTCTTCCGCGATCTGAAAACCATCTCTACCCTGGGAGGTGCGGCGGCAGGAATGGCGAAACTTTCGGCGCTGGGAAAGACGAACGATGAAATCATGACCTTCCTACAGCCTATCGCCGTAGATCTGCACATGATAGGCAACCCATACGCCAACTACAACTATTATCTTTCGAGCGTAATGGTGCCGGGACTCATCATGCTGTTCATCTTCCTGATTACACCTTATTCTATAGGTACGGAACTGAAGTTCAACCGGGCAAGAGACTGGATGCGGATGGCAGGCAACAATCCTTATCTCGCCATTGCGGGTAAGATGCTGCCACAGACACTCATCTTCCTGAGTATCTTCCTGCTATTCGAATTCTACATCTATTATGTATTGCAGTTTCCACATCCGGGCGGCGCACTTCCTATCATCCTGTTAGGCATTCTGAGCGTACTCTCCTGCCAGTGTTTCGGCATCTTTGCCTTCGGACTGATGCCTTCATTGCGCATGTCGATGAGTATCTGTTCGTTGTGGGGCGTGGTGAGTTTCTCCATCTGCGGAGCCACCTATCCGCTCTTCTCGATGGATTCTCCGATCCAGTCTATCGGCCAGCTTTTCCCGATGCGCCACTATTACATGATTTACCAGATGAACATCTTCAATGGTTTCCCTATGAGCGATGCTGTGCTCCACTGGGGCGCAATGGTGCTGTTCTGCGCCCTGCCGATGCTCACTGTCTGGAACATCAAGAAGGCAATGCTGGTATATAAATACTTACCGTAATGAAGAAAAGTAGTTTATTATATAAGATTATCAATGGCATCTGGGACATGTGCTACATCTGGAAGACGGAAATGCGCAATGTTTTCCGCGATGAGGGTGTGCTCATTTTCTGCATTCTGGTGCCGCTGGGTTATCCGCTGCTCTACTCTTGGATCTACAACAACGAGGTGGTGAGAGAAGTGGATACGGCGATTGTGGACCTGAGCCACAGTCACAGTTCACGCGAGTTTATCCGCGATTATGATGCTTCACCAGACGCCAAGGCTACCTATTACTGCAACAGTCTGGACGAGGCGAAGGAACTGGTGCGCAGACAGGCAGTTCACGGAATCCTTTACTTCCCTGCCGACTTCGATACGAAGCTGAACCGGGGCGAACAGGCGCATGTGGGAGTTTACTGCGATATGAGTCTGATGCTGACCTATAAAGCGATTTATCAGACCTCGCAGGCCGTAGCCAGCCAAATCAACTCGGGCATCCAGATAACACAGGCTGGAGGATTTACAGATAGAGACGATGAGATTACCACCGAGCCGCTCGCCTTTGATGAGGTTCCGATATTCAACACGACAGGAGGTTACGGAAATGCCATTCTGCCGGCTGTGCTGGTTCTTATCCTGCAGCAGACGATGCTGCTGGGCATAGGAATGGCAGCGGGAACATCAAGAGAACTCAACAGAAACCGCGAACTCATACCGGTAAGCGAGCATTATGGCGGTATTTTCCGCATTGTTTTCGGCAAGGCATTGGTTTATTTCATGGTTTATGCCGTGATGGGAATGTATCTTACGCTGGTAGTTCCCAAGCTGTTCAGTTTTGTAAGTATGGTAACGTGGACCACCATTCTCGGTTTCCTCCTTCCTTACATTCTTTCGTGCGTTTTCTTCGGTCTGATGCTGTCGTGTCTGGTAAGATATCGTGAAAATGTGATGCTTCTGGTGGTATTTACCTCCGTTCCGTTGCTTTTTATGACGGGAGTTTCATGGCCATTGAGCAATATTCCGGGCTTTTGGCAAGGATTTTCGTGGGTTTTCCCATCCACTTTCGGCATCCGCGGATTCCTCAGAATCAGCAGTATGGGTGCTTCGCTTTCAGATATTCTGCCGGAATTCAGAGCACTCTGGATACAAACGGGTGTCTATTTTCTGGCTACCTGCCTGGTTTTCAGGCAGCAACTGAGATCGGCAAGACTCAAGGCTGACCTTACTGCCGAAGTAGCAGAAGAAGAGGAGGAGGCGGAAGAAATCGTGGAGAATAGATAATGTACAATGCATAATTTCGGGGGTGACCATGCAAAAAACAGCTGTTAACTGTTAACCTGTTAACTCCTCTGATAAAAAAAAGCTAGGACTGCTTGAGGGCAATCCTAGCTTTTTATTTTATACCCTTATCAAATAGGATATTTACTACTTGTGTGTACTAACTATCTTGGTTGGAGCCTTCTCGGCATTTCTGCGGTTCACCACCGTTACTACGCTTTGGGCAAGGCTGAGGAATGCCTGACCGGTAATGGAATCAACCTTGGTAGCAGCAGGCGCACCATCATCACCACCCTCGCAGATGCTCTGAACGATAGGAATCTGGGCGAGCAGAGGCACATTCATTTCCTTGGCGAGGTTCTTGCAACCCTCCTTACCAAAGATATAATACTTGTTCTCAGGCAGCTCGGCAGGCGTAAAGTAAGCCATATTCTCGATTAGTCCGAGGATAGGCACATTCACCTTATCATTCTGATACATGTCAATACCCTTTCTCGCATCGGCAAGCGCCACCTGCTGAGGCGTACTTACGATAACTGCACCCGTAATGGAAAGCGTCTGGAGCAGCGTAAGATGAATATCGCTTGTGCCAGGAGGCGTATCGAGGATAAAGTAATCCAACTCACCCCAGTCAGCATCAGCAATCAGCTGCTTCAGGGCAGAACAAGCCATTCCGCCGCGCCACAGAGTAGCAGTAGTAGGACTTACGAAGAAACCGATACTCAGGAGCTTCACGCCATATTTCTCGACAGGTTCGATGAGGTCTCTGCCGTCCTTGTGAACAGAATAAGGACGCTCCTCCTCCACACCGAACATCTTAGGCATGGAAGGACCGAAGATATCAGTATCGAGCAAACCCACCTTGTAGCCCAACTTAGCCAAGGCGATAGCGAGATTGGCAGAAACGGTGCTCTTGCCTACTCCACCCTTACCAGAGCTTACAGCAATGACGTTCTTCACCTGTGGCAGCATCTTGCCCACCTCAGGACGAGGAGCCGACTTGAACTCTGTAACGATTTCCACCTCTACATCTTTCGAAATATGATAATGGATGGCAGCCTCGGCCGCCTTCACCGTACTCTTGAGGAAAGGATCCGTATCACGAGGAAAGAGAAGAACCACCTTCACCTTCATACCATTGATGCTAGGCGTATCTGCCAGCATCTCGCTCTCTATGAGGTTCTTCTTGGTGCCTGGATAAATCACCGTAGCAAGCGCCTCTTCAATCAATTTTGGATATAATGTCATCATTTCTTTTTATTTATTTGGTGCAAAAGTAACAATAAATAATGTAATAAGCAAATAAAAACTAAATAATTTCAGATATTAAACACTTTTATGTATCTTTGCAAAATGCAGAAATGTGTAGTTTCAGCAAAAGCGAATCTACAACCGAACAGACAAAAACATAAGAAAAATGAAATATAAAAAGATTATATTAGGCGTTGCCTTGGCTCTGGCCTGCTTCTCTAGCCTGAATGCCAACGCGCTGACCGAAACCAAAGTGAAGAAGACGGAAACTCAGGCCGCAGCACCCAACGTTTATTGGACCGACGGCTACGGAAGAGTATCTTATACCACCAACTCTATCATTTCGCCGGTAGTAAAAATTGCCCTCAAGGAGTTTGCGGGCGATATGAAAGCCGTAACAGGATTCGATGCGAAAGAAAAATCAGGTGCTCCGATACAGATTTACCAGCTCGACCAGCTCACCAACAAGGAGTTTTCGGCAGTAGAAAAACTCGGTGCGCCGCTGCATCTTATTATCACCGCAAAGGATGCTTTCTACATCGGTACGAGGAAAGGGAAACTCATCGTTATCGGAAGCAACGCCCGCGGAACGGCTTACGCCATCATGAAACTCTCTGAGCTGGCTGGCGTTTCGCCTCTGGCGGCATGGAACGACCTGCAGCCGGCACAGCGCAAGAGCCTATATACACCCGTAGACCAGCAGTGGATTGAGGTTCCGAGAATAGAATTCAGAGGACTTGCCCTGAACAACAGCCAGTGGATGAAACCGCAGAACTACAGCCGCATCGCCCGTCTGATGCTGCGCCTGAGAGCCAATACGCTGTGGCAGGTAGACGGCAGGCACGAGGCTGCTTACAACAAGGCTGTGGTAGACAGTTTCGATATCTGCGTGGCGGAAAACTACAAGGTGACGGAGTTCGTGGGCAAGAAGCACAAGAAGAAACACCGCAAAACCATCGAGAATGTGAAGCTGGTATGCTCGGATGCACAGATGGAGATGAGCAATCTCTCGCCGGGCCTGCTGCTCGAAATGCTCAACAGCAAGGATTATCTGGAGAGCAAGAATGCCCAGCACGGCAAATCGCACCGCTCTGAGGCTCACTACAACGAAGACTGTGCCTGGATAGCCAACATTACCAATCCGAAGCAGTCAACCTTCCAACTAGCCATGATGATGAACCTGGCGTGGAATAAAAACGCCCTAAAAGCAGGTTGCAAGACGTATATCCAAAACACTCTCAACGCATTCTTTGGCGCCATTACGGGCAAGAAAATCATGCCTCTGATGGAAGAATATTACCGCCTTACAAGCATCCGCCATTCCGCTTATATGGCGATGCCTTACGGCGATACTGAGTTTCATTCAGGCGAATTCGGCAACGAACTGGAGCGTTTTCTCTACCGCTACGACCTGTTGAAGGCGAAGACTGAATCCATCGAACGCATGCTGCCTCAGAACCAGAAAGACGGTTTCTTCGAGGTTGTGAAATATCCGATATTCCTGGCTGCCTTAGTAGCCGAAAAGGAGCTGGAGGCACAGGAAGCAAGACACATCGCCCGTCCGGGACTGTTTAATAAAGACGATGAGGCGAAGGCTGCAGCGGCTGTGAGCATCGATGCTTACAACAAACTGAAGCAGCTCAATGCCTACTACAGTCGCATCAGAAACGGCAAATGGAAGAATTTCATCCTTACCAACGGTGCAGAGATGCAGGCTCCGCAGATTCCGGGCACACTCCCGGCTGCCGATATCAAGCAGCTGAAAGTTGATGCCTTCGACCGCAGCAACGATCTCAAGCCGCTCTCTGTAGTTACCGGCGACATCATTGCCAAGAATGCCTACGAATGGAGCAAGGCTACTGAATCGCCGCTTGCCCAGGCTGCCGTTAGAGGAGCCGAGAAGATTACCGTCCGTCCGCTGTTAGGTCACAGCGGCAAGGCTGTGAAATTGCCGAAGGGAGCCAGTCTGAGCTATGATTTCTACTGCGACAAGAGCGGTGATGCGCGTTTTACCATCGCCGCAATTCCTTGCTTCCTAAACGCTGTAAAGGATATGAGGGTGAGTGTGAGCATAGACCGTGGCGAACCGGTAATCTGCCAGTTGAAGGAGGTTTACAACTCAAAGGACTGGCAGTTTGACCTGTGGCGCGGACAGACGCTGAAGAGCTTCTACGTTACGCTGCCTGGCGGCAGTCACAACGTAACCATCAAGGCTTTAGACGATAATGTGATGATTGATCAGTGGGTTCTGGATTACGATGTAGACAGAGAATATTACGTATTCCCAGTTGCAAAATAAGAGGCTTTTATGATGCTGAAATGTGTTAAGAATCCTAACTCATAGCTTCTTCCCCCGCATCTCTATGACTTATGCCCCGCAAAGCACAGAGACGGGGAAAAAGAGCGAGGGGTTAACAGGTTAACAGTTAACACCCCAAAAATGCATGGTTCCCCCCACACACATATAAAAATAAGTATATATATATTATAATTAAGGTACGCGCGAGGGGGAGTATCGAAAAAACAGCTGTTAACTGTTAACTCTGTTAACCCCCAGGCATAAAAAGACATAAAAAAAGCACTCCTAGGAGCGTGAACTCCTCAAAGTGCCTTGATCATAATTATATTTCTAATATTGGTTTTTACGCAATAAAGAAGTCATTGATTACTCAATAACTACGGTTGTCCAACCATGCTTGTCCTCAATAGTACCATACTGGATTCCGCGAAGCGTATCATACAGGTGCTTAGAGATAGGACCTGGCTTCTCACCGAAGTTGTAGCGCTTGCCTGTATCCAAGTCATCAATGTAGCTGATAGGACTGATTACGGCAGCAGTACCGCATGCACCAGCCTCCTCGAAAGTATCCAGCTCATCCTCAGGAATCTGACGGCGCTCCACCTTCATACCGAGATCCTCAGCCAACTGCATCAGACTCTTATTGGTGATAGAAGGGAGGATAGATGTACTCTTAGGAGTAACGTATGTATTGTTCTTGATTCCGAAGAAGTTGGCAGCGCCACACTCATCCATGTATTTCTTCTCCTTAGCGTCGAGATAGAACTCGCATGCATAACCCTTCTCGTGAGCGATATTGTTGGCTCTGAGAGAAGCAGCATAGTTGCCACCAACCTTATAGATACCTGTTCCGAGAGGAGCAGAGCGGTCGAAATCGCGGATGATGACGTATGGGTTGGTAGAGAATCCACCCTTGAAGTATGGACCTACTGGAGTTACGAAGATAAGGAAGCAATACTCCTTAGAAGGATGAACACCCACCTGAGCACTTGTACCGATGAGCAGCGGACGGATATAGAGCGTAGCACCACTCTCGTAGGTAGGAATCCACTCCTGGTTGAGGCGAACCACCTTCTTCACCATTTCCTCGAACATTTCTGTAGGCACCTCTGGCATCAGAATGCCGCGACATGTGCTCTGCAAGCGCTTAGCGTTCTCGTCCATACGGAACACGCGCACCTTACCGTCTGGGCAACGATAAGCCTTCAAGCCCTCGAATGCCTCCTGACCATAGTGCAGACAGGTTGCAGCCATGTGCAATTTCAAATACTCATCAGAGCAAACTTCTATTTCGCCCCATTTGCCGTCGCGATAGTAACAGCGAACATTGTAGTCAGTCTGGCGATAGCCAAATGACAAATTAGACCAATCTAAGTCTTTCATAACATCTATATTTTTAATGTTCTACTAATATTTTAAATGCAAAAATACAAAATAATCTATTAATCTGCAACTCTTTTATAATATTTTTAATGAAAACGTTATCTTTTTATTCATTTCTGCCATTTTGGGGCATCATTTTACCATTTTAGGGGGTTCTTTTATTGTAATTGAGAGATTGTATTTCTGAAAATGAAAAAGCTGCACCCATTCTTCGCGAACAGGATGCAGCTTACCAACTAACATTAACTTTAAAATCAACTATTCTTTAAACCTATCATCTTATATTGCTATATAACCAATAGGGGAAGCGGGGTTAACGGGTGTATTCCTCAGGAATCTGAGGCATCGCTCCATTCTGGGTACAAACGTAGGCACTTACCTTTACGGCAAGTTCGTGAGCCTCCTGAATGCTCTTGCCCTTCAGAATGCTGGCACAGAATGTGCCGGTAAAGCTGTCGCCTGCACCTACTGTATCAGCCACCTCAACCTTTGGAGTCTCCTGGAATGACTTCACACCCGGAGCAAAGACATAGCTGCCGTTTACACCGCAGGTCAGCACGAGCATATCGAGATTATACTTGCCGAGAATCAGCCAGCACTTGTTCTCGATATCCAATCCTGGATAACCAAAGAGACGGCCGATGGTAATCAACTCCTCATCGTTGATTTTCAACACATTGCAGCGCTTCAAGCTCTCGGTAATCACCTCTGGAGTATAGAAGTTCTGACGAAGATTGATGTCGAAGATCTTCAGACAATCCTCTGGAGTATGATCGAGGAACGTATAAATGGTCTTACGGCTAACCTCACTGCGCTGTGCCAGAGAACCCCAGCATACAGCTCCAGCATTGACAGCAATCTCCCTAATATCACTGGTGAACGGGATATTATCCCAAGCTACACCCTGCTTGATATCGTAAGTAGGAACGCCCTCCTTGTCGAGCTGCACCTGAACTGTACCGGTAGGATAATCTACTTCAGGCATTACATACTTCAACTTCTTCTCATCGAGAATGCGAAGGGCTGTTTCGCCCAAGGCATCCTTACCCACAGCACTCACGGCTACAGAATGCAAACCATGCTGACCTGCGTGGTAAGCGAAGTTGGCAGGAGCACCGCCGAGTTGAGAACCACTAGGGAGAACGTCAAAGAGGATTTCGCCCAAACCTACACAATATTTTGTATTTAAATTCTTTGTTTCCATAATTACACCTTATTATATACGATATAAACGATTGCGGATGATTTATATTATAACTTGCGGATATAAGTGAAGAGATAAGCGACTCCCACAGCCATGACAGCCACAGCACCAGCCTGACCGATAGCATCACTGGCAAAGCCCATAATCAAAGGGAAGACGGTACCACCGAAGAGTCCCATGATCATCAGTCCACTCACCTCGTTCTTCTTATCAGGCATAGCTAGAAGTGCCTGAGAGAAAATCATGGAGAACACGTTAGAGTTGCCATATCCCACCAGGGCGATGGCGATATAAAGCATCATCTTGCTCTCGCCTACCCACATGCCTATCATACTCAGAGCCATCATCACAACGCTGATAACGAAGAAAGTGCGGGTCTTCATCATGCGGAGGAAAACAGTACCGGTGAAACATCCGATGGTACGGAAGATGAAGTAGAGCGATGTAGCGAAGGCAGCCTCGTTCAGCGTCCATCCCAGACGCTCCATCAGAATTTTAGGAGCTGTGGTATTGGTACCCACATCGATGCCTACATGGCACATGATACCGATGAAGGAAAGCAGCACGATAGGTTTGCCGAGCAACTTGAAGCACTCACCAAAGCCGGAAGCCTTACCCTCGTTCTTCTCCTCCTCGATAGGTGTACCAGCCAGGAAGAAGGTAGCTGCGATTCCGATAACCATATAGATTGGGAAGAGAATTCTCCAGCCTAAACCAAAGGTAGGAATGCTTGCCATGGCGCCCCACATAGCGATGTATGGAGCCAGGAAGGAAGCTATCGCCTTGACAAACTGACCGAAGGTCAATGTGGATGCCAGGTTCTGACCTGATGTCACCACCGAAACCAGAGGGTTCAGGGATGTCTGCATCAAGGCATTTCCGATGCCGAGCAATGAGAACGACACGAGCATCAGCTCAAAGTTTTCGCCAAAGATGGGCAAAAGGAGTGAGATAACGGTAACGAGCAAAGACAGGAGTACTGTCTTCTTTCTACCTATCTTATTCATCAGGATTCCCGTAGGAACCGAGAAGATGAGAAACCAGAAGAATACCAGCGATGGGAACAGATTGGCTGTTGCATCATTGAGGTTGAGATCTTCCTTTACGTAGTTGGAGGCTATACCTACCAAATCTACAAATCCCATGGCGAAGAAACAGAGCATCACCGGGATGATTGATAACTTTAATGATTTATTCATAATTGTTAGCGTTATTGTTTCTATTTTGTTGGTGCAAAGGTAGCGATAAACGATACAATATATCATAAAATATCGTTCATCAGCTACCATTTTTGTTGCATTGTTACATCAGTAACACTCTTAGAAACAATAGTGTTATAGATTCAGTTCTTAACAGATGAGGTTACTTGATGTCGTAAACCTGATACTTACCCTTTCCCTTTACAGTAACCTTGTTGTAAGGCTTGCTTGGGAACACGAGATTGGTCATGGACATCTTGCCGTCAGCATCCAGTGCCTCGATGCTGCTCTTGTCAATGAAGATGCGCAGCTGGCTGATCTTGCCATAGGTTGGAGCCTTGGTGACTGCAGCGAAGTCCTTGCTGAAATCTACCTTACCGCTCTTGGTTCTATCCATTGAGAAGGTTTCTGCCTTGGCATCGTAATTCATCACTACCTTCTCGCCCTTGTCGTTGCTCAAAGTGATAGTAGCATTTCCCTTCAGGTTCACTACCATCTCGCAAGACTCTGTGAGTTTCTTGCCAGCCTTCTTGCTTCTTGCCGCAGTCATCTCTGGAGATGGAACCACGCTGCAATAAGTTTCACCCTTATACTCGAAGAGACCTAAGTCGCGAGGAATAGAGTTGCCTGAACGGTACTGCTGGGTAGGAACCTGGTTGGCATACTGCCAGTTGCTCATCCAGGCGATAGCCACGCGGCGACCTTCTGGTGCGTTATCAAAGGTAACTGTAGCGTAATGATCCTTTCCGTAATCCATCCACTTGGTTACCTCAGGCTTGCTCTCGCAAGTAAACTTATAACCATCGAAATCGCCTACGAAATACTGGGTTGCTGAACCACCGGATGGACCACCAGGATTGATGTTGCAGATGAGCATCCACTTCTCCTTATCGGTGCCACGAACCTTCAGCTTCATCAGGTCTGGGCATTCCCAAACACCGCCATGGTTGCCATACTTCTCACCGAAAGAGCTTTCAAGTTTCCAATCCTTCAAATTATCAGAAGTATAGATTTCCATGTGCTGACCGGCAGCCAGAATCATATTCCACTTCTTGATGTCCTCGTTCCAGAACATGTGTGGGTCACGGAAGTCTGGCACAGTACTGGTGATAATAGGATTTCCTTCATATTTTGTAAAGGTCTTGCCGTTATCTGTACTGTAAGCCATGCTCTGTGTCTGGTTCTCACCAGCCGAAGTGTAGAGAGCCACAACAGCACCCTTGCCCAAACCAGCAGTATTATTCTTATCCACAACGGCAGAACCGCTGAAAATGGTACCAATTGCATCTGGCTGGATAGGGGCACCCTGGAACTTCCAATGTACCAAGTCGGTAGATGTAGAATGTCCCCAGGTCATATTCTCCCACTGTGATCCGTAAGGATTATACTGGAAATAGAGATTCCATACGCCATCCTTATAGAACATACCATTTGGGTCGTTCATCCATCCGTAAGCAGGAGTGTGATGGAAATCCGGACGATACTGCTCGCGATTCTTCATATCGAAAGCATCAGAGAACTTCATCTCCTTCCAGCAAGTGAGGGCATTCAGTCCTTCCTTGCTATAATCACCATTAACATGGATATCGAGAGCCAGACCTTTCAAGCCAGCAAACTCATCCATATAGAGGGGAACGAAATAATCTACGTGATCTTTAGCCAACTTCACATTGAGGGCTTTCACCTGCTTATTGTCAGCAATCACCTTGATATTTGCCATCTCAGCATCCTCCTGTACAGGAAGCAAGAGACACTTCTGGTTCTGACTCTCCTGGCTGATGCGATAGAGACAGTGATTATTGCTCAAGAAGGAAGCCTGCTGGGCATAACTGGCGGTGAAACCGCAAAGAGCGACAAGCGCTGAAACAAAAATCTTTTTCATTGTCAATTTATTAATTGATTACATTTAAAAAACATCTAATTATTTAAAAATGCCGGTAAGCCATTACTCGTATCCCTTGTTCTGCTTATAAAGACCAGGAATGTAATACAGCTGGTTATATGGAACCGGATAGAACTCGTTCTTGCCCGGTGTGAACTTGGCATCCTTCAGGTATTGAGCGTATGTTTGCTCTCCATACTTATCGTTCTGCTCTGATGCAAAATACTTGTTCAATGTCTCAGAAGCAATGCCCCAGCGGCGCAGGTCGAAGAAACGGCCGTTCTCCATCGCCATCTCCAGACGACGCTCCCAGCGAAGGCACTTTCTTGCCGTCTCCTTATCCTGGAAATAAGACTCCGGATAGAGGGCTATATCACATTGATCCTTGGCATATTCAATATGCTTATCCACAGAATTCTTGGCTCTCAGACGGATATCGTTGATGATGGTACGAGCCTCAGCCAGACGGTCCAACTCTATCAAAGCCTCAGCACGCATCAACATAATGTCGCTATAACGGAGCACATAGTCGTTGATCGCAAACGCCTGCCAAGAGCCATTGAAAGTTTCACCCTTAGAACGCTGTGGTACTTCCTTCAGAGAGGTATAGTAACCGTAAACGTTTGGTGTACGAGAGTTGGCCGTAGTCATCTTGTATTCTGACTCATATTTATATGGGAAGGTAGGCATTCCTACAGTATGGAACAAACGTGGATCCCATTTCTGACTATTAGGCTTACCGTTTACAGGATAATCACAAGTCTTGTTGTAGTCATCAAACTCAGGAAGTCCGTTCTTGGTCTTGAAGGCATTCACCAGGTCCTGTGAAGGCTTGTGGAAATCCCATCCGCAAGACCACATACCCCAACAGCCATTCAGCACGTTAGACCAGTTGCCACGTCCGAAGGTAGTATGGTCCTCGCTATAGTCGGAAGCCTGGACAGCAAAGACAGACTCCTTGCTGTTCTTATTGTCTGGCAGGAAGATGTCGCCGAAATCTTCCATGTAACCATAGTCTGAATTCTTCACAACATCGGTGTAATCTACTACCTTCTGCATATACTCCTCATTAATATGGTCAACGCCATTGGTTGCCTCATAACCATCACCCCAGGCAATGGTAAGATAACATTTGGCCAGATAACCTGCGGCAGCAATCTTGTTGACACGACCGCCATCCTTCTGCTTAGCAGGAAGTACATCGTATGCAGTCTGGAAGTCGGCAATCACCTTTTGCCACAATTCCTCGTAAGTAAACTGAGTGTTTGATGTGCTCTCTGTTGTTTTATCCTCATAAACCTTCTCGTCTATCCAAGGAATCTGACGATACATGCTAAGTAACTTGAAATAGAAATGAGCACGGAGGAAGCGAACCTCAGCCTCACGCTGCTTGGTTAGCTCAGCACCCAGTTTGCTCTCACCATTCTGTTGCAAAGAAACCAAGGCACGGTTACAACGGGAAACAGCACAATAGAGACGATACCATAACTCGTCGAGTTCGCCCCTAGTAGAGGTCAAGGTACTCCAAATCTCCACATCGTGATAACCGGTGTCACCGGTACCACCGCCACCCTTCAAACAATCGTCTGAAGAAAGGTCGCCATATGGCCAAAGGTTGAATGGGTAAGAATACCAACAGTTGCCCAACATCGCATAGGCACTGTTTACCATCTTGTCTGGCTCGCTGAATGCCTTGTCTTCATCAACCACAGCTGTTGGGGTGTAATCCAGGAAATCATCACAACTGGTGAATGTTCCTATCAGTGCTGCTGCAAGCACCATTGTATATAACTTTTTCATCTTAGAATTCTCTTTAAAAAATATGAAACATTTTAGAAACCTACCTGAAGTCCGAATGATACGGATGTTGAAAGTGGATAGTTCCAGTTTGGATTCTCTGGGTCTGAACAGGTCAGGCTGTTGCTCTTGATGGTCAAAAGATTCTGACCTGAGAGATAGACACGGGCACTGGTCATCTTCAACTTAGAGAGGATGCTGCTTGGGATAGTGTAACCCACCTGCAAGGTGCGCAACTTCAAGTAAGAACCATTCTCAACGAAGTAAGTAGAAGCACGACCCTCATCGGCTGTATTCATGGTGCTCAAGCGTGGGATGGAAGAACCAGTGTTGTTGGTATTCCAGGCATCGAGCAAACGGGTACCCTTGTTAGAACCACTATCAGTAATAGCCCAGAAGTCGGTCTGGAACTTTTGGTTGTTATACACATCCTGGTCATAGACACCCTGCCAGAACATACTGAAATCAAAGCCCTTGTAGTTGAGAGCAATATTCAAACCATAAGAGAAGGCTGGCACAGGGTCGAAAATCCAAGTCTGGTCATCTGAAGTAATTCCATTTTTACCATCTAAGTCCTTGTATTTCAATCCACCGACACGTGCGTTTGGCTGTCCAGACTTATCTACTTCTTCCTGATTCTGGAAAATTCCATCGGCTACATAACCTACGATAGAACCATAAGACTTGCCACTCTGCACCAGGTTTTCCTTAGATGTGTGAGCGTAAGCACCTGTTGTTGTTGCTGGCAAATAAGTAACCTTGTTGCGGAAGAAATCCAGATTGCCGTTCACGTCGATGCCAAGTCCGTTAGCCAAAGTCTTGCGATAACCCACGGTGAACTCCATACCCCAGTTGCGGAGCGAAGGACCATTCTGCCATGAATTTCCACCTTCACCAGTTGCACCCAGATAAGCAGGATTAATCAACATATCCTTCACATTCTTAATATAGGCATCCACTGTACCATAGAGGGTGTTGCCAAACAGGGTGTAATCCAAACCTACGTTATACTGGGTAGCAGCCTCCCATTTCAAGTTAGGGTTAGCCAACTGTGTGGCACGATAACCAGAAGGGAAGGTACCTGAACCTTGCAGGAAGAGATCGTATGCAGTAGAGGTTACACGATCTAGTCCGTAATCCACTACATAAAGACCAAACTGTGCATTGTTGTCGATAGCCTGGTTACCTGTCTGACCCCAAGAGAGTCGCAACTTGGCATCATCCAACCAATCCTTCTTCAGGAGATTAGAGAATCTGAAGCCGAGTGATGCAGCAGGGAAAGTACCCCAGCGATGTGCCTTACCGAAACGTGATGAACCATCATGACGGATAGTGAACGAAGCCAGGAGGAGATCATCCCAGTTGTAGTTCACCTTTCCAAAGAAAGAAGCCAGGCGATAGCCTACCTTTGCACCCGAGTTACGCATCGTTCCTGTTGCAGCATTTGGCCACATATAATCTTTATCTTCCAGCGCATAGCCTTCTGAATAGGCAGAGAAATCGATAACCGACTGCTTGGAAACTTCCATACCACCGAGTACATCGATGTTGTGCTTGCCAATCTGGGTAACGTACTGGGCTGTGTTAGACCATGTCCAGTTGGTCTCATTGTTATTCGAGAGCGTTGTCTTGGCGATGTCATTGTTGACAATATCGGAATGATAAGTATTCGTCATCGCATTGATAAACGAAGTCTTGAAATCCAAGCCGAAGTTAGAACGCAGGGTCAATCCCTTGACAGGCTTCAATTCTACGAAAGCATTACCGAAGATGCGCCAGTAGTCGAGGTGGTTGTTGCGGTTCTGATACTGCTCACGACAAGGGTTCTGACGGTCGGCCATACTTCCTACAGGACCAGCGAAGGTCTTGCCATCTTCTTCGTAAACCGGAACGATGGAAGGCATCTTCAAGGCATTCTCCATCGGATGGCAATCTACCTGAGAGGTATAAGTCAATGTTACATTCTCACCTACGGTTACGATCTTGTTCAAATTCCAAGAGGTGTTCAAACGAGCAGAGATATTCTCGAAGTCTGTATATTTCAAGACTCCCTCATTGTTCTTGTATCCCAAGGAGAACATAGCGCTATGCTTGTCATTGGCATGAGATACAGAGAGGTCGTAGTTCTGCGAGAAACCTGTGCGAGAGATTTCATCGAGCCAGTCGGTATCAGAGAATCGCATGGTCTTCTTGGCATTGATGTAGCCGTCGTATCGACCATTGATAGTATAGTTCTGATACTGGTTGGTAGCAGGATTCCAAACGGTGATTGGAGTACCAGAGGCCGCATTCAAGTCGATGCCGTAGTTGGCAGCATAAGCCACAGGATCGAGTCCATCGTTCAGGGCAGCCTGAGCCATCGCAGTAGCATACTGGCTGGAGTTCATCAACTTCATCTTCGACTGGTTGGAATAGAACTGTGCAGTTAGGTTGGCAGAGAAGTCAACAGCCACCTTGCTACCCTTCTTACCTTTCTTGGTGGTGATGATGATGACACCATTCGAAGCACGGGAACCATAGATAGAAGCTGATGCAGCATCTTTCAAAACCTGCATACTCTCGATATCATTTGTATTGAGGGTATTCAAAGCCATATTGGTAGGTACACCATCTATGATATAAAGCGGATCCTGAGAAGAGTTGAAAGAACCGATACCACGAATACGCACGGTTCCTGAACCAATAGGAGAACCATCAGTAGTAACAGTCATACCAGGAACACGCCCCTGCAAAGCACGCATCGGGTCTGTCTCTGAAGTTGTCTTCAGGTTCTTGGTTGAAACCACAGCCACGGAACCTGTTAAATCGGCCTTTCGCTGAGTGGTATAACCTGTTACAACTACTTCCTGCAAGTCGTTGGCATCTTCCTGAAGTGTTACCTCCATATTATCTGAAGCCTTTACTTCTTGCGTCTTATATCCAATATAAGATATAACAAGTGTGGAACCAGGAGCACATTCTACATGAAAGTTACCATCTAAGTCGGTAACAGTACCAGTCTTTGTGCCTTTCACCATAACAGATGCTCCAATGACTGTCTCACCGGCAGCATCCTTTACGATGCCATTTACATTTACCTGTTGTGCACTAGCTATGGTGCAAACAGTACAGAGCGCAGAGCTCATCAGTAATCTTGAAAGATTGTTCATACTATATATAACGTTTTAAGTTTCAAAAATTGTCATTGCTTGTATCTGTTGCAAAATTAGGGAAAAGACTGTTATATAAATAAAAAAAATCGTTCCTGCAACAATAATTATGTTACATGAAACGATTTTCTTATCTTTTGCTAAGATTTTAAAGTTTTATATCAGAAGCAGTTAGAACCATATCATACATCTTACACCGGTTTATGTCGTAAATCTGTTGGAAGAACGCCATATTGTTTCTTGAAGCATGAAGAGAAATAGCCCGGTAACGCAAAGCCTACTTCTGCCGAGACTTCAGCTACAGTCTTATCAGTCTGCATCAGGAGCGTATAGGCTCTCTGCAGACGCATCTCTTTCAGAAGCTCGACAGGCGTTTTTCCTGTCATAGCCTTCACCTTGCGATAGAGCTGTACTTTACTCAACTGCATCTCGGCACCCAAATCATCCATTTTCATATCAGCATTGCCCATATTCGCAAGAATCTTCTTCTTGAAACGGTCCATAAAGTAACGATCACTCTCATCCAGGTGATTCAGTTCAGCAGCCCAGCCCTCCTTGTTCTCGATGAATCCACGAGCCGCGGCTTTCTGCTTCTGCAGCTTCTTTCTATATACCTTATATATATAGTAGATGACAAAGAACAGAATCAGAACTACAATAAAGGCAATCAAAAGCATCCATTTCTGGATACGGGAAACCTCTGAATAAGAATCAAGACTGTCAGAAATCTGATCCAGATTCTTCATCTTGGCTTCCAAATCCTGATATTGCAGAGCGATGGCATCACAGTTTTCAGGGGTAGCAAGGAATGATTTCATCACATTATCCTTCTTATAGGGTTTACCCTGAAGGATATTCATCGCCAATTCCATAATCTTTTCGCCCTGGGTAGGATAGACATAAGAAGCAGCAAACTGTCCTCTCTTCACTCTATCCACTCCTTCCCATTCTCCAGGCAATCCATCAATGCCTACTATCAGCATCTGCTTATCAATGCCTCGTCTCTCTGCTTCCAGAAAGGCTCCTATGGCACCCAAGTCGCTATGCCCGAAGACGCCATCCGCATGTCCGCCATTATCCAGATATTGCTTCATTAACTCCTGGGCACGCTCTAACTTCCAGTTGCTTTCCAGGGTAACCACCTTGATTCCCGGATAATTCTTCATCACCTCGTGGAAACCACGATGGCGCTCAATGACAGGAGATGCATCCTTCAAGCCCGTAATCTCAACAACGGTACCTTTTCCATCCAGTTTACTGGCCAGAAATCGGGCTACTTCCCTACCCGCTTCTACATTATCGCCACCGATGGAAGCTGTATAATGGGTTGTCTTTACCTTTCTGTCAAAGAGAATAACCGGGATATGCGCACGATAAGCTCGCTCGATGGCGGGAGTAACATCATTCACGTTATCAGGGGCCACCACGATTAAATCTACCTTCCTGGCTATCATACTGTCTATCTGACGAGCCTGGCGTTGCCCGTCATTCTCTGCAGTAGTAAACAGCAAATCCACATTCTTATATTGATACTGCGCCAGTCGCATCTCATTATTCACCTTCTCGCGCCAAACTCCGCTGCAACATTGCGACACACCAATCACTATCTTCTTCTGGGTACAAGCACCAAGAAGAAGGAGCATACTAAAAGATAGTACTATTAAGATAATATTGATTCTTTTCATTGAATTTATACTTCTTCCATCCGTTTAAGTTCCCACCCCTCAAACTGCATGATGATGAGATGGAGTTTTGTACCTTGGCGCAAAGCCTCAACCCTTGGAGCCTCAGCATATCGAAGAATCTGCTCTACAGCCTCACGCCACTGTTTCTCGGCCTTGGTCATAGGCTTGCCATCTTCCGTAAACTCACCTTCAACTATCGCAGAGAAATCTTTCTTAGAAAGAACCTTCAACTCCAGAATGTAGCTATGCTGACTGGCATAATGGGTAAGGTCTGGCAAAAGGAAGAAATCACAATAGCCATGATTCAACTCCAACTCTGGAGCCGTGATATAATAATCATTCAGATTCAGATAAGCCATAAAGAATCCCTGCAGGTTTCGCTCAGCCTCAATGCCATCACGCACCGAAGAAACCTTGGCATAGGCATCTGCCATGAAGCGCAATCCTTCTTCCCACTTACCATCGTATGCCATGTCATAATAGTAATCGGTGAGCTGGTTGACATCCACATAAGCCTTTGCCTGATACTCTTCTTCCAGATAACCATAATACTGCTTGCGGACATTATTGTTCGGAATGCCCAGAATGAGCTTGGATCCACGAGTTCCCTTGATGGTCAACATGCCATAATAGAACAGAAGACTTGGGAATATCTCTGCCTTTGGAATCTGATACGCAGAAAACGACTCATAAAGCTGGGTAACAATCTGCTCCTCTTCTGCTATCTTGCGGATAATGCCCTTACGCTCTCCATCCAGCTTGTCAAACTGCAAGAGTTTCTTCATCTTGCCGTAATCGGTACGGGTATTCGGGTCTATCATCTGACGAGGAGAACATCCGTTATCCATGTAATTACGAAGGTAATAAAGAACCATATCACAATTAAACATACGAGTTTTCTTCTTCAATGCTTCTTCTGCAAAGCAATAATTGTCATACCATGGCTTCATATCATTGACGATGGCATCAATATCACTATCGGCAGGAATACTACCATGCTCCTTATAATAGGTAAACATCTCCACCACATCGGTGGTAGAGAAGCCCAGCATCTCATCAAACTCTGGCTTGATAGAAATATTCCAACCTATATTGAATCCACTCGTCACATCATCCAGGGTTACAGGACTCACACCCATCATGAAGATACGCTCAAAATTACCCTTGAACTTTTTGAAGACATCACGATAAAAGCCGTCGGCATGGGTAATCGCATGATACACATTCTCACCACGTTCGTTGAGTATGACATTCGTGAAGTTGTCATACTCATCGATGATGAGATACAGATGATACTGGTGCGCCTTGGCAGCCTTGAATATCAGTTCCATCTTTTCCTCGAAATCTTCCTGCGCCAGGATTTCTTCCATCTCTGCCTGATAATATTCTGAGTATTGACGGACAAAAGCATCGAGGTTGATGCTGAGATAAGAATTAAACTTCGTCTCAAGCTTGTCGATATTACCCGTAATCTGGGAGAAATCGAGGAACAGCACCTGATACTTTCCCTGCAAAGAAGTAGGATGCTGGCCTATCCACAGATTTCCAAAAAGACTCTGGAACTTATGGCTCTGCGTACAGTCATAGTAAGAATAGAGCATACTCAAGAATATGCTCTTACCAAAACGACGAGGGCGGATGAAGAAGAGATTGCGAGGCTGCTTCTCCAGCTCCGGGATAAACATCGTCTTATCCACATAATATAGATTCTGCTCTATTACCGTAGCAAAATCTGCCACCCCATAAGGTACTAGTTTTACTTGCTGTTCCATCATGATCTATCTTTTAAAAACTTATCTGTGTGCAAAGATAGCATAAAAAAACGAAAAAGCCACAGTTTGCGTTTACAAACTGAGGCTTTTATTATATTTTATCCGAAACACTCGATTTTACGTGATTACAAACCGAGCTTATGAACCTTCAGGTTCTTGAATTCTGCCTTGCCACCCTGGGTGTAGAGCTTCAGATTCTCGTATGGAGCTACAGGGAAGACGAGGTTGGTCATGGCGATGCGACCGCCATCTACGAAGAGCTCAACAGATGACTTATCTACGAAAATATCAACATGATAGGTCTTCTTGCCATCCTCGCAAAGACTCAACGGAGCCCAGGTAGCCAGAGCGAAATCGTTCTTGTAGTTGATGGAGTTGGCGATGCGGGCAGGCTCCTTGCCTTCTGCAGCACGCTGCTTGTCCCAAGCCAACTCGATATCGTGAGGAACTGCCTGCTTGCCGAAATCGGTCAAACCGCTCTCTGTCCTATCCATAACCACCTTGCCCTGCTTCATATCGAAGTAAATCATGGTGCGCTCACGCTTATTGTTTGAAATCTCAATACCTGCAATACCGTTGGCATCTGGAGTTACATCGGCCTCGATTTCGAAGGCACCATTCATATTGGCAGCAACACCCTTCAGATCCTTGGCATCGGCAACAGAAGCATCAGCCAAATCCTTGGTTTCTTTTCTCAAAGCATATACTTCAGGAGCTACATTCGCTGAAACATAATACTTGCCATTCTTCTCGTAAAGTTTCAATTCTCTTGGCAAACCGTTGGCACCACGGTTCTGCTTGAACGGAGTGAGGTTGGCATACTGCCAGTTGCTCATCCAGGTGATTCCCAATACTCGGTCGCCTGTATTTGAGAAGGTAACGGTAGCATAGTGATCCTTACCCCAGTCGAGCCACTTTACTTCGTTGGCATCAGGACAAGTAAACTTCTTGCCATCGAAATCGCCTACGAAATACTCGGTAGCGCTGCCACCAAACCAGCAGCCAGGGTTGATATTCATCGTCATCACCCACTTCATCTTCTTCTTATCACCATTTACAGGCAACTGGAAGAAGTCTGGACACTCATACTGACATGGCTGCTGACCTATACCTTTACCGAAGGCACTAACATAATTCCACTTCTTAAGATTCTTTGACTTGTACAAACGCATCTCCTTATCGGCAGAAACAATCATGTACCAGCACTTCCCCTTCTCATACCAGAATACCTTAGGGTCGCGGAAGTCCTTCAGACCATCGAATGGAGTCAACACTGGGTTGCCCTCGTACTTGGTAAAGGTACGACCGTTATCGTTGCTATAAGCGAGGCACTGCACCTCATCGTGATTTACACTGTTGTTGGTATAGATGGCGATGATGGCATTCTTGCCAAAACCGGCGGTATTCTTCTTGTCGATAACAGAACTGCCAGAGAAGATATGTCCTACAGGGTCGCGGGCAATGGCTGGATCGAGATGCTCCCAATGAACCAGGTCCTTGCTTACGGCATGGCCCCAATGCATGTTACCCCACTTGCTTCCGTATGGGTTATACTGGAAGTAGAGATGATACTCACCATCCTTATACACCATTCCGTTAGGGTCGTTCATCCAACCATAGAGCGGAGTGAAGTGATAAGATGGACGATAGTAATCGGTATTGGTTGTGTCGAATGTATCGCTGAGTTTGAGCAAGTTGAGTGCCAAAGCATCCTTCTTCAGGCCAAGAATCTTGACTGTAGCAGTCTTACCCTTGCCCAAAGCGAAAGGCACATAGTAATCAGAACCATTCTGAGCCAGGCGAACGTCCATCCAGGTATCATCCTTAGAACCTGTATCGAGCAAAACCTGAGCCTCATCCTTCTCTTCCTGGATAGGGAGAAGAAGATACTTGGTAGGATTCTCCACCTTGATGATAGTAGTATCACCCTTGTGTTCGATGTTCATCTTCTGTGCAAAGGCAGAAGTTGTAGCTGATGCCATCAACATGAGGCAGGCAGCCTTCATCATATTGTTTGTTCTCATTGTACTATTATTGTTAATTGTTATTGTTTATATCTATAACGTATTATTGTTTGTCTTATTACCGACAGCCCTATACATTATATTATATATAGAAGCTGTCGATGATGTTTATTGATATTTATATCGCTCAGAACTTCAGCGAAGCTGTGAATTCAACAGTGAATGGACGAAGATAGCTACCCGTCATAATCTGATTCTTGATTCCCTTTGCCTCATCCTTGGTAATCAGCTCGGCACCTGCGATACTACCCTTGGCACCAGTCTGATTGAGGAAGTTGACTACGGTGCAGCCGAGAGCCAAGCGCTTGGTTGCCTGCCAGTTCAAACCTCCGAAAGTCTCCCAGTGACCATTGAAATAATATGCCTCGTTGATGTTGGCGTAGGTCTTGCTGAAGTAACGGAAGCTGGTCCAGAGCTTGATGTCCTTGGTAATCATGTAGCTTGGGTCCAACTCGATGAGGATCTGAGGAATCTCGGCTACGATATTACCTGTGGCATTGATGTTGCCAACATAGCCATCGCTGAAGGTGATGCTGGTTTCATACTTCTTGTAAGTTGGCTTCTGATAAGTGAAGAGGAAGTGGAAATCGAATCCCTTAAATGGATGAGCCACAGCGTCGGTTGTCCATCCCCATGTCTGGATATCGTAAGTCAAAGGAGCTGCCTTGATCTCACTGCCATGCTGCAAGTTCAGAGTTGAGTTGTTGTTGGTCTTTGATATGTAAGAGAACAACGATGTCAAACTCAACCATGAGTTATTGTAGTAGATACCTGCACGACCGAGTGGCACAGAAATCTTATCCGTATTTGGCAATGCAGCTGGGGCAAAAGCCTCGAACTTAGGATGCTGAACGATGTAAGTGAAATCGCCAGTGAAGCCAAAGTTATCGGTCAACTTATAAGTTGCTGCTACAGAGAAATCGTAGTTCAACCAGTTGTAACTCAAGTCAGCCGGAGCAATCTTAGTCTTATCTGGTGCCGTAGCACCGAGATAGTAATCGGCAAAACGGCCTACGAATTCACCCTTTGCATTCTTCACTGCTGCGTTTTCACCCTTCAGCTTCTGCCACTCCAGACGGGCACCATAGTAGAGATTCAACTTGTTGGTGACATCCCAATCGTGAGTGAAGTAGAGAGCCAGCTTGTTTTCGCTTCCCTTGTAATACTCAGAGGCGTTCTTGTTGAAATCGTAGAAGTAGCTGTCGCGCTTGTTTGCATCCCAAATTCGCAGGGCATAACTTCCATCAGCAGGTACACTCTGGTCATACATTGTTGTATTTGAGCAATAATCAATATGATAGAACCACTCATTCACGCCGAGGCGGAAGGTGGATGTACTGAATTTCTTGCTAAGCTCGGTGGTGAAGAGAGCCTCATCAATCTTACCGGCATTGAGACAAGACATACGGGTCTGAACATACTGACCATCGTAAGCCTTAGTCTGTCCGTCGATATCGCGATACTTATAATTATATACGCCCTTGTTGGCATCGCTCTTCAAATCGATGATAGACATTGGAGACTGGTAAACCATCGCACCACGTGAGTGATCATACTTCAAGGTAGCCTTCCAGTTCAAACCGTTGTCAAAACGATAGTTGTTCATCAGGGTTACCTCGCTTGTCTTGTTCAGACAGGCATCATAGAGAGAAATCTGCTTCAACTCACCAGTACGCATATCACGATAGGTCATCTCGTTATCGATAGGGAGATAAGAGGTGGTACCGAGCTTGAAATCGCCATACTCCTTCACGCTTCCATCACCTACATAGATAAATGGAGCACTCTGGGTAGCATAGCTATACACGTTATGGCTATTGGCATACTTATACATGGCAGTGAACTCACCACGATTGCCGTTATACTTCTTGGTGAGGAGTGCCTTGTAAATCTGAGTACGGTCCTGATAAGGAGTAGACTTGATCTTGAAGGTTCCCGGGTCGAAATCCTGATACATATTAAAGCTGTAGTACCAGTCCTTACCCAAATCACCATTCATATTCAAAGAGAATTCTTGCAATCCGAAATGATTGCTCTTATAGTTCAGTGTACCATTGAATCCCTTCTGTCCCTTCTGTGTGAAAGAGTTCACTGCATAACCGATATTACCGGTAGTGATAGCTGTCTCTGCAATCTTGAGCAATCCCTGATGGCTCAAACTTGCATCGCCACGCCAGATGGTATTGACAGAATGAGGATTGGTTGCGTAAGTTACAGGTAAGCCATTCTCCAATACGTTAACATCGGCAGAAGGCAAACCTATCTGAATCTCACGAGGTCCATTCGCACTGGCTGCATTAAGCATTACATTACGATTACCCTCTTCCTTAGCACTTGAATTATCATCCTGTGCAAAAGCTGCTGTAACATTTACCAATGAAAGTGCAAGCATCATAGCTGCGCTCTTTCCATTTAAAAAGTTGTTCATACTTTAAATGTTTAATTTGTAGCGTTAATGTTTTGATTTCTGCTGCAAAAATACATAAAGGTCTGAACAGCGGCTTAAAAAATCATTTCATCGAATAAAAAATTTCGTTCGTTGTAACATAATTGCTATTACATGAACGGAATTTCACACTTCTCTGCTACTTTCTACTTCTTAACTAACTCTTTTCTATTTCAGACAAAGGGAGTCATATAGATCACTACAGACTATTAAAAGCGTGTCATGATGTACTTGAGTTAATGAGTTCAAGTGCTTGAATCAGTGAGGTCAAGTGCTTGAGTCTGTGAGGTCAAGTGTTTGGTTCAGCTTACTCAAGTGGTTCCGTAAGCTATCGGAGACGACTCAACAAGCTATCGATGACGACTCCGGAAGCTATCGGAGACGACTCCGGAAGCAGACGCAGATAGCTTCGTTGACTAACGCAAGTACTTGAGTTGGCTAACGCAAGTACTTGCGAAGCTCAACGCAGCCTGTTTCGATGGGCCATGTAGGCTAATAACCAAAAACGTTAACGAACAATAAAAAACAGCTTAGATTTTGTGGAAACGCATCTTTTTTGTACTTTTGGGAAAAATAAGGCAAGAATGACTGAGCGAAAGATCATACATATCGACATGGATGCCTTCTTTGCTGCGGTAGAGCAAAGAGACAATCAGGAACTTCGGGGCAAACCGGTAGCGGTTGGCTTCGACGGACCTCGTGGTGTGGTTTCTACAGCCAGCTATGAGGCAAGGAAGTATGGCGTTCACTCGGCGCAATCCATCGCTCAAGCCAAGCAGCGCTGCCCTAACCTCATCATCGTGCCCTGCCGGCATGATTATTATGCTAAAATATCCCATCAGATACATCAGATATTCCAGGAATATACCGACCTCATCGAACCCATCTCCATAGATGAAGCCTTTCTTGATGTAACGCAGAATAAGAAAGGGATAGAACTGGCGGTGGATATTGCCAAAGAAATCAAAACCCGTATCAAGGAAGTAACCGGACTCACCGCCTCGGCAGGTATCAGCTACTGCAAGTTTCTCGCCAAAGTGGCTTCTGATTACCGCAAGCCCGACGGCATCTGCACCATTCATCCCGACAAGGCGCTCGATTTCATCGCCCAGCTGCCTGTAGAGGATTTCTGGGGTGTGGGCAAGAAAACACTGCAAAAGATGCATTTCATGGGTATCTTCAACGGAGCTGACCTGAGGAAAGTATCCGAAGAACATCTGGTAGAAGTGTTCGGAAAAGCCGGACACATCTTCTATGATTTCGCAAGGGGGATAGATGAACGACCTGTCATCACCTACCGGGAACGGAAATCGGTAGGCTGCGAACAGACTTTCCTGGAAGATATCTATCTAAAAACGGCTGTGATTATCGAACTGTACCATACTGTACTCGAACTGCTGGAGCGCATCGCCAAAAGCGGTTTCGAAGGAAGAACCCTGACGCTGAAGGTGAAGTTTGCCGATTTCACCCAGATAACACGAAGCATCTCGCAAGAAAAGGTTCTGAAAAAGAAGGATGATATTCTACCTCTTGCCAAACGGCTGCTGAAACAGGTAGATTACTCCTCGGCTCATCCCATCCGCCTGCTTGGTCTGTCCGTAAGCAACGCCTCATCAGAAGAAGCCAGGAAGCAAGATAAGGAGAACAGCAGTTTCAAGCCCGAATACAAAGAACTGGAACTGGAATTCGAAGATTGGGAATAAGCCCCTTTAAAAAGCTATAGTATGCCCGCTTAAAAAGTAACAAACCAGATAATACCGCGAAAAGCAGCTGTCAGACATCCCGTCTATACAGCTGCTTTCTCTCATTATTAGTTATTTCCCAAAACAAAACTTTTTACCTTAAAGAAAACTACTTACCTTAATGAATACTCAATCCTATAACCTTAAAACATAAAACCTAAAAACCTAAACCTATGAAAATGCAACTACTTCTGCATGAAACAATTTATAAACTTCTAAATTCTGGTGCAAAGATAGTAAGTTTCAGCGAAACCCAGCTATAATTATCGTTCAAATAGTGACAAAAATGATACAATGTACCTTTTATGCTAGGAAATGAACGATTTTTATCCATATATTCACAGATTTTACACTTCAGGTATAGCGTATTTCTCTCTATTTCATCACATTACCTACATCACCAGGTAACATTCCATACTCTTCCTTGAAACATTTTGTGAAGTAAGACGGCGCAGAGAAGCCCACTTCATAGGCTACTTCAGAGACACTCATGCTACGGGTTTCGAGCAAACGCCTAGCCTTGGCAAGGCGAGCCTTACGGAGTAAGTCAACAACAGAAGAGCCTGTCATCGCCTTCACCTTGCGATAGAGCTGCACACGGCTTAAGCCAATCTGCTGTCCCATATCCTCAACTCCAAACTCGCTATCAGAAATATTCTTCTGGATAATGGCTTGAAGCTGCTTGAGGAACTGCTTGTCACGATCTTCCAGATGAGCCTCAGAAATCTCCTTCTCAGCCTCTTTAGTCCCCTGATAAAGATTCTTCAGGAGCTGACGCTGTCGCAAGAGATTCTCGATACGGGCGAGAAGCACCTTGCTGTGGAATGGTTTGGTAATATAGGAATCTGCTCCATGCTCATAACCCTCTGCGCGATGCTCCTCCAGGTTCTTCGCAGTGAGCATAATAACAGGGATATGAGAGGTAGCCGTATTCGTCTTCAATTGTTCTGTCAACTCCAATCCGTCCATAACAGGCATCATCACATCGCAGATTACCAGGTCAGGCACCTCTTTCAAGGCGACAGCCAGCCCCTCTTTACCATCAGCAGCCTCAAGAACAACATACTCATCCTGCAAAAGTGTACGCTCATACTGACGGATATCGGTATTATCATCAATAACCAGAACAGTAGGACGATTGGTATTCTCGCTTACCAACCGCTGAACTCTTCCACGACTTCTGTCTCCATCGTCAATATATTGCAAAACAGATTCATCTACAACATTCTTACCAGCTGATGCAGAAGCATTTACAGAGTTATCCACAATATCCACATCATTGTGGATAACTTGTGAATCACCCTCCTGCTCACGAGGAATGACAACGATAAAATCAGAGCCCTTTCCCAGTTCACTTTCTACCCTAGCCTCACCATGATGCAACTCTACAAATGATTTCACCAGAGCCAGACCGATACCCGTACCGCTGGCAGCACCCTTGGCCTGGAAGAAGCGTTCAAAGATCTTATCAGCCTCATCCTGCGAGATACCCTTGCCCGTATCTTTCACATCAAGACGGAGATTGGCACCTTCATCTTTCAGCGAAACAAAGATTTCGCCACCAGCAGGCGTATATTTCAAGGCATTGCTCAACAGATTGAACACGATACGGGAAATCTTATCCTGATCGGCTATCATTTCATGGCTGCCTTTCAAGTCATCAACATCCAGATGCAGTCTGATCTGCTTGCGCTCGGCAGTAAGCTGGAAGTCGCCCACCCACATCGTCAAGGTCTTCACAATGTCGAAGCGATAGAGTTTCAGTTCCATCTTGCCATTCTGAATCTTACGGAAATCAAGAATGTTACTTACCAACTGTTGGAGAGCAAGGGCGTTACGCTGCACCATCTTCAAGAGTTCGCGGCTCTTGCCCTTGATGCCGGAATCTTCAAGCAGCATCTCTACCGGGTCGGCTATCAGGGTTAAAGGCGTGCGAAGTTCATGACTGATATTGGTAAAGAATACCAGACGGGAATGAGTGAGTTCCAAGACCTCCTCATTCAATCGTTTCAATTCTTCATTCTTTTCACCCAATTCTACATTCAGTCGCTTCAGTTCGCCATTTGTCTTAGCCAATGTTTCGTTCAGCCTCACCTTTATCAGATAACCTCTGAAAATTAAAGCCGCAGCTGCGAGGCAAACAAGCAGGAACAGACACAGACCTATGAGCATGACTTTCTGTGAATTATAATCAGACAGATACTGGTCTACCTGCTTATGCAAAGTCTTCAGATTGTGCGCCTGACGCTCGGCATCTCTAGCCTCCATCAATGTAAGGGCAGCATTTGCCTGGGTTATGATAGAAGTGCTCAGATAATTGTCGCGTTCATAAGGCTGATGCTTCAATATCTTCATGGCAAGCGCTATGACCTCGTCACCCTTGGTAGGATAAAGATAAGAGGCTTCGAAAATACCATCGCGCACAAGTTCCAAACCACCACCTTCGGTAGCCATGCCGTCTACTCCGGTATACTTATAGTTACGCTTTACCCTCATCTGGCGGGCAGCCACATAAGCTCCCCAGGCAAGACAGTCATTATGGGCAAAGACATAATCAAAGTCCTGTGTCTGTTTCAATATGCGTTTCATCGCCTGGATTCCACCCTCTTCTTTCCAGTTTCCTTCCTCCGAGGCTACAACCTGTAACCCCGGATAAGGCTTGATAGCATCCATAAAACCACGATGACGCTCCAAAGCAGGCGAAGAGCCCTCCAAACCACTGATTTCAACGATGCGGCCCTTTCCCTGAAGCTGCTGGGCGATAAAAGTTCCCATCGATTTACCTATAGTATAGTTATCGCAGCCGATAAATGCCGTATACTTATCAGAATTGGTCTTCCTGTCATAGAGAATCACAGGAATACCTTTATCGTAAGCACGCTCTACCGACTTGGATATAGCACTCAGCTGATTAGGAGATACGATAAGCAGATCTACGCCCTCATCGATAAACTGGTTAACTTGCTTATTCTGCAACACATTATCATCGTTGGAAGAAGCCAGTTTCACGATAAGCGAATCGTTGAGATACTCGCCCATCTTCAGTTCATCATTCAGTTTATCGCGCCAGACATCTTCCGAACACTGGGATACGCCAATGACAAACTTCCTAGGCTTCTGAGCACAACCGGTCAGCAACACGATGATCGCTACATATATAATAAGGTGTAATTTTCGTTTCATACAGCTTATACAATTTCTTTGTTTATAAAGAAGGGGCATTCAACAAATGCCTAAAAATAAAACTTTACCGCTGCAAATATACAACTTTTTTTTTGTATTTTAGCCCCATTGGTCAGTTTTTTACAAATATTTTATTCTGGAAAGTACGTATTTTTTATAAGTGATTGAGAATGAGATAAGTTTTTATCTCATAAAAAGAAGAGGTTACGAATTAGAAATAAACAGAATGTAGCATCCTGCTGTGATTTGCATAACCATCCAAAGAACTCTTTCGGTTGCAAAGGTACGATATTTAATCGGGGATAAAGAATGTTTTAAGATTTTTTATCCTCGATTTTTTGCTTGGATAAATCTGTTTTTATTAAACCATATTCTTCTCTATTCTTTGCTATTTCCATTTCAATCCATTCAAACTTATGTGGCAATGGTTTCTGTTTTTTGAATGGTCTATTTCGTTTGCATATTCTCATCCTTTCGTGTGTTTTGTATAAAAGTCAGCCGTCGTCGCAGAAAGACAGTCCTCGTACCTCAGACTAACTTCCTCCGACTATGGCACGACAAGAAAAATCCTTGGCGGTATGCCTTGAAATACTTCAAGACTATACTGCCAAGGACTTTTCTTTGTTTGCCGTGCTGACAACGGCTGACTTTTATAGCCACAACTCGCAGTTTCATTTTTATCGCACAATCCAAACGACATAAAACAGTGGCACGCCACCCTTTCATGTCTTAGTAGTACGGCATGAGGAAAAGTGCTTCTTTTTGTCGGTTGCAGGCTAACCGATCAAAAGAAACACCATTCCTTGATTTGCCGTACAATTTTGTTTGCATACTCCACCGCAAGAAAGAAGTCATTGATGTAAACCCCAACGACCACTTTCATGCTTGGCTGCACAGCCTTGGAGAAAACCCGATGCAAGAAGCATGGACAAGCCATACTCTTCTTTCATCGGAATTTCTCTGAAGGCTGTGCCATTCTTGTATGCGATTTCCATTTTCCTAAAAACATTTGCAAGACAGTAATTGTATCCATTTCTCAAAAATGAGTATGCGATAATCGCGCAGTCCAAAAACTTCCGTGAAGTTTCTATTTTCATTTGCCGCTCTGATTTTCTTTCCTCCACAGGGTCTTTCCTTTTGGCATCAACCGTTATCGTGCAGGTGCAAAGGTATGGCAGCGGGCTTTGGAAATAAAAGGTCGAGCCTTCGGTTTTCGAAAAAATCTCCACACCGTTGGGTAGTATTTTTCCGAAAAACCTTGTATTTCCAGCCTCGCCGCCCTTGAAAGGCACCTGAAACGAAACGACCGATGCGACAGGAAGACGCAAAAAAAATGTCGGAAAAGGGAGCGACAAAAAGGTGAAGAAACGAGAACTTCCCTTCAACTCCTGGAACCGCAAATAAATTTAATTCAAGGCTATATGACAACAAACATCAATATAACACAGACTTGGTGGAGATTGTTCTCCGCAGTCGGCTCAACCCTCATCACTTTGGTGGCTTGGTTGGGATATATGGCTCTCTGCATAGTCGGTGAAGTCATATTGGGAATTATGAAGTTCATCTTCGGCATCATCATAGCAATATTCTCGGTGGCGGTGCTGATTGGGACTTTCATTTGGTTATTGACACTTTAAGCATACAAGAATATGGGAACAAAAAGACATTCAAAGACTGCATCACAGCAGTGCAGATATTATGAGGTGGACAACATCTTTGAGTATATGGTGGACACATACATCAATGGTAATATCACATCATTCAAGGACATCTACCGAGAGTTGAACAAGGGCGCAAGACGTGATTTTGTGGACTTCATCTTCAACGAGGTGAACCCTAAATACACGATTGAGCTAATCAAGCAAACCATTTAATGAGCAAGCGATATGAACAGAAGCATTGAAGCGATACCTACATGGGCACTCTGCTACATCATCAATGGCGATGCAAGCGGACTGACGGACGAGGAAGTCCGTATGGTGGACGAAGCCATACGCAAGAACAATATTGAGATAGTAAGTCCAAGATACAACGAGGACATGTGCACAGAACCTTACTTCAGCCATTATCCGTTCTTCGGACTGCCTACAGAAGTTGAGGACTGCGACATCATCTATCACGAGTAACAACCCCTTTAACAACATCAGACATGAACACTACAGAATATTTCAAGAGAACCATACAAGCCTATTTGGAGGAGCGTGCTATGGAGGACGAACTCTTTGCAGCCAAGTATGACAACCCCGACAAGAACATAGACGATTGCGTCACCTATATCCTTAATTGGGTACAGAAGAGCGGTTGCAACGGCTTTTGCGATGACGAGATATATGGGCAAGCCATCCACTACTACGAGGAGAAGGACATCGAGGTAGGAAAACCATTGAACTGCCAAGTGTCTGTTAACCACCACATCGAACTCACAGAGGAGGAGAAGGCACAGGCAAGACAGGAAGCCATCCGCCAATATCAGCAAGAGCAGATGAACAAGATGCGTAACAGAGATACCGCCAAGCGCACCTCACAGAGAACGGAAACAGAAGTACACCAACCATCATTATTCGACACGTTATGAAACCAAGAACGAAATATCAGAAGCAAGTCGTAACCTCAAACAAGGGGTTACGACCTATCAAGGGAGCGCAAATGCAATGGGCATTCCGTGAATGTCTTGACCACTATGCCTTTCAGTTGAAGCACGGACAGACCACTTGCATGGACTGCGGACACACTTGGACTACGGACAAGGATGCGGACAAATGTGTCTGCCCGAAGTGTAAGGCAAAGTTGGAAGTGCAGCGCACCAAGCGACAGAAGGCAATGTCTTCTACCTATTTCAGTGTACTCACCGAGCGCAAGGGACTGCAACTTATGCGAGCATTGCAGATGAAAGCATACTACCGCAAGGGACAAAAGGCAGACATCTATTGTTGGGAGGTGGCACGCTACTGGATGAACGAGAAAGGCAAGGTGGAGGTTATGGCACGCAAGCGCACAATGGGTATCTATATGGACACGTTCTGCTACGACTCCGACATTGAACTGCGCAGGGACAACACCACCTATCAGCATATTGCTTCATTTCCGGTCTGCCCCGATATGAAAGTCATTCCTCAGATATGGCGCAACGGCTTTGACGGAGCGTTTCACGGCATCGAACCGCTTACATTGTTCAAGGCGATGCTGACAGACCACCGCATCGAAACAATGATGAAACAATGCCGTTACGGACACGTCCGCCACTTCATAGACCACCCACGGCACTTGGAAACTTGTTGGAATGCCTACAAGATAGCCAACCGCAACCATTACCTTATTACAGACATCGGCAAATGGGCGGACTACATCTGTATGTTGGTAGAAATGGGCAAAGACATCAGAAGTCCACATTACATTTGCCCCGACAACCTTGAAGCCGAGCACGACAGAATATCCGAGAAAATCAGAGCAAAGAAAGAAAAGGAGCGTACCGAGGAGGAGATACGCAAGGCATTGAAGAACGAGGACAAATTCAAGGAAATGAAGAGCCGTTTCTTCGGTTTGATGTTCACGGACGGCAATATCGTGGTGAGAATGCTTGAAAGCGTCAGGGAGCACGTTCTTGAGGGTAAGGCGATGCACCATTGCGTAGGCAGCGGTACAAACTACTCACTCAATCCCGACTGCATCATCTTCTCTGCAAGAATAGCCGAACAAAGGGTTGAGACCGTGGAGTTTTCACTCGAACAGATGAAAGTCGTACAATGCCACGGACTACAGAACAAGGACACCGAGCACCATGCCGACATCATCAACTTAGTGAACAGCAATGCAAGACTTATAGAGCAACGAATGGTTGCAACGACATAACACCACATTATTATAATTTAGGCGGAGCGATGAAAATTCGTTCCGCCACTTTCTTCATGAGCCGAGGAGCGGAAAGAAAGTGGCAAAGAACCGTTTTTTCCTTATCTGCGATGCCTGCAGAATAACAAAGGACAGCCCAAATCAAAAGGACTGTCCTTTATTCATAAATCGTTTTTTCTGTTCCTTGGGAGATAGTCCCATCTGGCGATTGACACTTTTGCTTACTAATGCGGCATGATGCCGTCCTATGGATTCAGTGGCGAGCTGAGATTTTAGCCGTAGTCTTTCTTTTTCATTGGCGTACTCTTAATTTATTGTCAGAGGCGATACGACTTGAGACCTTCATCGAATGCAGCCTTGATTTCGGCTGCATAGGCATTGAAGTGTTCGTTGATGATGTTATCCACATAACTTGCAATGGAAATCTTTCCCTTGCCTACGATACTGACAAATTTAGTCACACGCTCATGAATGTCCTCGCTGATGCCAACATGTCTGCCATATCTTGCGGTAAAACCTGCATTTGCCATGAACTTACCGACATACTGCTCAGCACGCTCTTTCTCCATTCTGTCGATTGGCTCAAATTCACCCACATCATAATTCTCATATGCTGCATCTTCATCAAAACACTCCTCCTTGTCGGAAATAGTTGACGATGTACGGTCTTGAAATGTCTCTTCAAGACAAGCGTCAATCTGTTTACCAACTTCCTCCATTGTCTCTTCATAATTTCTCATGAAAGCCTCATACAACTCCTTGGCATCTGTCGAAGTGAGTTGTCCTTTACCACAGTTTTTTGTTTTGTCTGCCATAATCATTTTTTAATTGTTATACAAATTCTCTGCTATTGAAATACTTGTTGACTATTGAAAATCCAACCTCAACAGTTTTTGTCAGATACCTGACATATGCAATTCCATCAACGCATCTATTTTGCGTTTAATAATCTTTGAGCGTTCTGCGATTTCAGCTTGTAGCTTTTCGCTGTCCATTTCCGAGAATGTTTTGCCCACATGTGCAAATCTATCCTTTGTTGCATTGTTTTCTTCTGTTCTTTCCATAATTCTCCTTATTAAATTGTTATACAAAGTCGAGGATATTGAAGTCCTCTATACTGTCTGGCACCTTAAACTCTTTCTTTGGCTTGGAAATCTCTACAATCTTGTGAGTTTGCAAGTAGAAGGTGACGTAATCATGGATGTTCTTCTTGCACTCCTCGCTGTTCTCCATGAATTTCTCATAGAATTGGTTGCCATCCATCTCATGGAAAACCTTGCCTGCATGTCTTTTCTCCTTGTCCGTTGCTTTCGGTGCCTTGACGGTATTCACAGCTGCGTCAATGTCCTCAAAACTTGACCCTTTGGCTTGTGGCACATCGGCATCTCCTTCATTATCAGAATATTTCACACCAATATCTTCTATGCGAACATTCGTAAACACATCATCAAGCTGTTCGTCAGAAATCCGTGCCGTACTCTTTGGAAAATCGTCAAATGTCACGTCATTATCCGATACGGACATGGATTCTGTTTGTTTTTCTTCCGTTTCTTCTTTCTTCCGCAGTTGGGACACTTTGAAAAGACTTTTGCCTACAAGTGCCATCGGGTCGATGGGTGGCTTTTCCTCTTCTTCCTTATTGTTCGCAACTTCAAGGAGCAACTTGTTGTAAAAATAGATAGTCCAGACATTGAATGCAACCAAAACTATCATGAATATACTTTCCATTGTCATGCTTATTCCTTTTTATTTGTCATACATTCCAGTCATCTATCTCTTTTCTCAGCAAGCCGTTGATTTCTTCCTGGTTCTCTTCAAGATGTCTCTCAAGAATAAGGTCGATATAACCACCGACTGTCAACTCATGCTTTGCGAGCACACTGACAATCCTCGAAATTCTCTTGTGTATCTCACGACTGATATAAACGCATTGACGAGTCTTTATCTCGTTTCGTTTGAGAAATGCAGCATCATAACTTTCAGAAGAAACCTTGGATGGCTTGCGTGGGGCTGCAGGCTTATCCATCTGTGAACGTGGATTTTTCTTTTCACCCTCTTCTTTCTCTTCGGTATCCTTCACTGGGTTTTGGGAAGCTCCGTCAAGAATGGATGCCGTTGTCGTGCCAATCTTGCTCTTGCCAATAGAGGCAATGAGCAGATTTTCATCTATTGCGTCAGTGTTGATTTTTCTGCTTACCATAGGCTCATGTCTTTATGATTTCACAAATCTCGTCGGACAACTCCTTGATGCCACTCCCTCGCAACAGGTTTGGGTCTGATGGAAAGATGGTGGAACGGAACACTGCCTTTCTGTTCTCCGACAGCTCTCTTCTGAAACGTTTGCTGTCTGGCAGTCGTGTGTTGAGAACCGAATAGTCGAGAGACTTGAACATACCTTCATATACATCATACAAACTCGTTCGTTCTCGTTTGTCAACCATTGTCCAAAAGAAAGCAAGTTTCTTGGTGACCGACCAACCCTGTGTCAAAAAGTTGTCGTGGAACAACTGCATGAAGCTCATTGCGCTTCCTACAACAAAGCGGTCTGCGCTGACGGGTACAAAGATGTAATCCATCTGAGACAAGGTCTTCATGACGCCCTCACTTTTGATAGTCCCAGGCATGTCAAAGAAGATGAAGTCAAGTTTAACCTCTGTTTCATTCAACACTGTCTCTGCGTCGTCAAGCGCATTGACTGCATTGCTTCTCGTTACGCTGAAGGACTTCTTGCCCAGCTTTTTGAAATGCTCACAGGCTTGCGCCTTGAAATAGTCGCTGCTTTTGATGAGTTCCAGTTCCTCGTCTCGCAGGTCTGCAAGGTTGTATTGTGGCTCGTCACAATCTATGACCGCCACATTGTAGCCCTTGATATTGTGAAAGTAGTTGGCTACAAGAGCCGTGATGGTGGACTTTCCTATTCCACCTTTCTGTGTCGCGAATGCAACAAATCTTGTTTTACTCATATCTTTAACTTTTTAAATTGTTGATAACTCACTTCTATAATATTCTGCCAATTTAACGATGTGGACACATAAGAGTCCATGTCTATAATTCATTGCTTCATTATGGAGACCTTGAACCATTGCAATGCTTTATCATTTCCATACGACAGTACGACAGTGAATCAGTAAGTCTGTACGTCAGTAGCGCATCATTGATGCAAGGCGATACTGCAATAATGACAGATTTATTCACTTCTACAAATGCTTGTTTCACCATATTTTCAAATCATTAGTTCGATGTTTACGGCTGCAAAGTAACAACGAAAAATCCGAAAAACAATGGTTTTCAAATCCTGTGGCAGCATGTTGCCGATAGTTGCAGTGGTTGTCTGGGGTGCATCTGTTCCAAGGGTGCTATTTTAGCCGTAATTTTGCACCCGAAAGGCAAAGCGATGGATAGCGAATCCATATCGTTCCGAGAAGAACTAAGGCTTGATGCTCCGCAAAGGACTGGATTTCCCGAACAGCTTCCATTCGGGATGGGGACAGCTTCTTACGAAGGCTAACTTCAATCCACCCTAAGCGGATTTTTATGTCCTCAAAGACATAGCAAGGTATGTTTTGAGTTACTCAAAACCTTTGGAGTTACTCTCCAAAGACCTTGCCCTGCCGGGTTGGTAGCCTCTCCGAAGTCGGGCTCCCCATGTTCCAATCTGACGATAGTTTGTGCAATTCCATTATTGCCGCATGTACCACTTAATCCATTTTATATGAACACAGAAAGAAAACGAGGGGGACGAATCCCCAAGCTGAACCCGAAGTCGCACCATGTGATGCTTCGGTTCGACGATGACGAATGGATGAAATTCCTCGTCATGTACGAGCAGACTGATGTGAAGGCAAAGGCTGTCTTTGCCAAGGCACGCATTTTCGGCGAGCCGTTCAAGGTGTTGCGAGAGGACAAGACGCTGGTGGAATACTACACCAAGCTTTCCTCTTTTCACTCGCAGTACCGAATGATTGGCAACAACTACAACCAGGTTGTCAAGGAACTCCGTTGTCATTTCTCAGAGAAAAAGGCGATGGCTTTGCTCTATAAGCTGGAGAACTGCACCAGGGAACTGGTCTCTCTTACCCGTGAGATTGTTGAACTAACCCGTAAGTTTGAGGAAAGATGGTCGCAAAGATAAGTTTCGGAAGTTCATTGTATGGCGCACTGGCATACAATGGTGAGAAGATTAACAAGGAAGAGGGAAAGCTTTTGGCAACGAACAAAATCTTTGATGATTGTTCGGAAAAGACGAGCATCGCCAATGCCTTGCGTAATTTCCAGCGATACCTTTCTCCGCACATCAGAACAGAGAAGCCTGTCGTGCATATCTCCCTGAATCCGCATCCCGATGATGTGCTGACGGATATGGACATGGAGAACATCGCCCGTGAATACTTGGAGCGCTTGGGATATGGCAACCAGCCATACATGGTTTACAAGCATGAGGACATTGACCGTCACCACATGCACATCGTGACCATCCGGGTGGATGAGAACGGCAAGTGCTTGGATAGCCGATACAACTACCATAAGAGCAAGGCTATCACCCGTGACTTGGAGGAGAAGTACAACCTCCACAAGGCAGACCGCAAGCAATGCCAGGCAGAAAATCCACTCCGTAAGGTGGATGTAAGCCAAGGCAATGTGAAAAAGCAGGTTGCCAACACAGTGAAATCACTCTGCGCCACCTACAGGTTCCAGTCCTTAGGCGAATACCGTGCACTTCTTTCCTTATATAATATATCCTTGGAGGAGGTCAGAGGCGAAGTTGGCGGTCGTGAGTATCATGGTTTTGTCTATTCTGCCACGGACGGACAGGGCAACAAGGTGGGAAATCCTTTCAAGGCTTCCAAGATTGACAGGTCTGTCGGTGCGGAGGCGATAGAAAAGCGGTTCGCTTATTCTGCCAAGAAGTTCAAGGAGGACAAGAAACTCTCCGAGATGCCCCGTCATAGCGTGGAAGCTGTCTTGAAGCAGACGTACCATAAGGATAAGTTCGTTGAACTGCTGAAAGCAAAGGGCATTGATGTCGTTTTCCGACATACAGCTGACGGCCGTATCTACGGAGCAACATTCATTGACCACCGCACCCAAAGCGTGTTCAATGGTTCAAGGCTTGGAACGAATCTTTCTGCCAATGCCATGCAGGAGCACTTCACCTTGCCTTACGAGAACGAGCAGCCAATACCGCTTACCATTCCAAAAGAAAAAGACTCTGGCTTGGAGCAGGAACTTCAAGGTTCTGGCTTGTTCGATGAGTACGGCAGCGGTCTTGGACTTATGGCAGGGAATGGTTCTTCCAACGAGGCACAGGAAACAGCATTCGATAGAGAGTTACGCAGAAAGAAAAAGAAACGAAAAGGGAGAAACCTTTAATCGTATTATCAAGGTATAACTTCAAAACAGAAAATCAATGGCACAAGAAGACGATTTGAGAGCATTGGGAAAAATTATGGATTTTCTCCGTGCCGTGAGTATAATACTCGCAATTATGAATGTATATTGGTATTGCTACGAGGCAATGCGCATGTGGGGAGTGACAATCGGGGTTGTTGACAGAATCCTAATCAACTTCAACCGTACAGGCGGTTTATTCCATTCCATTCTCTACACCAAGCTGTTTTCGCTTCTTCTCCTGGCGCTCTCATGTCTGGGAACCAAGGGCGTGAAAGCAGAAAAGATGAGTTGGAACAGGATTTTTACGGTTCTTGCAGTTGGCTTCTTCTTGTTCTTCCTCAACTGGTGGATATTATTATTGCCTATATCTCATTTGGGCAATGCCACGCTGTACATCTTTACAATGACAGCGGGTTATATCTGCCTGTTGATGGGAGGACTCTGGATGAGCAGGCTCTTGAAACACAACCTCATGGAGGATGTCTTCAATAATGAGAACGAGAGTTTCATGCAGGAGACCAAACTCATGGAGAACGAGTATTCCGTCAATCTGCCAACACGATTCTATTACAAGAAAAAATGGCAGAGAGGATGGATCAACGTGGTCAATCCGTTCCGAGCGACCATCGTGTTAGGTACACCAGGTAGCGGTAAGTCCTTTGCTGTGGTCAACAACTACATCAAACAGCAGATAGAGAAGGGTTACTCGATGTATATCTATGATTTCAAGTTTCCGGACCTTTCTACGATTGCCTACAACCACATGATGAACCATCAGAATGGCTATAAGGTAAAGCCCCAGTTCTATGTCATCAACTTTGACGATCCGCGTAGAAGTCATCGCTGCAACCCGATTCACCCGGACTTCATGAGTGATATTTCTGATGCTTATGAGAGTGCATACACCATCATGCTCAATCTCAACAAAACGTGGGTACAGAAGCAGGGCGACTTCTTCGTGGAGAGTCCGATTATTCTGTTTGCTGCCATCATCTGGTACCTAAGAATCTACAAGGACGGAAAGTATTGCACCTTTCCCCATGCCATCGAACTGCTCAATCGCAGATACGAGGATGTCTTTCCGATACTGACGAGCTATCCCGAACTGGAGAACTACCTATCTCCGTTCATGGATGCATGGCAAGGTGGAGCGATGGAGCAGTTGGCGGGTCAGATTGCAAGCGCAAAGATTCCGTTGTCACGAATGATCTCACCACAACTCTATTGGGTGATGTCCGCAAGCGAGTTTACACTCGACATCAACAATCCCGAAGAACCGAAGATTCTCTGTGTCGGCAACAATCCCGATCGTCAGAATATTTATGGTGCGGCACTTGGCTTGTACAACAGCCGCATCGTGAAACTCATCAACAAGAAGGGACAACTCAAATCATCCGTTATTATTGACGAGTTGCCGACCATCTATTTCAAGGGTTTGGATAACCTGATTGCTACGGCACGAAGCAACAAGGTGGCGGTGTGTTTAGGCTTCCAAGACTTCTCGCAGTTGGTTCGCGATTATGGAGACAAGGAGGCAAAGGTGGTTATCAATACCGTTGGTAATATCTTCAGCGGACAGGTCGTTGGCGAGACCGCCAAGACTTTATCCGAGCGTTTCGGCAAGGTACTCCAAAAGCGCCAGTCTATTTCCATCAACCGTCAGGATGTCTCTACATCCATCAATACCCAGATGGACAGTCTCATCCCGCCAAGCAAGATTAGTGGTCTTACCCAAGGTATGTTTGTTGGATCTGTTTCCGACAACTTCACCGAGCGCATAGAGCAGAAGATCTTCCATGCCGAGATTGTCGTTGACACCGACAAAGTAAAGCGGGAGGAAAGTCGTTATCAGAAACTCCCCATCATCAACGACTTCAAGGATGCCGATGGCAACGACTGCATGAAACAAGCCATACAGGACAATTACAACCAAATCAAGGAGGACGTCAAGCAGATTGTCAAGGACGAACTGGAGCGCATCGCTGCTGACGAGAATTTGAAGCACTTGATACAGAAATAGAAACGACAAAGGCAGTGGAACAAATCTTCACTGCCTTTGTCGTCTTTCTATTTTAATAATGCCTTGCCTTTTTCTGTAAGCATATATTTCTGTTTTGGATGTTTCGGATTTTCAGGATATAGTTGTTCAACATAGCCTTCTTCCATTGCAGGATATAGATATTTATCAAGGAAATAAGTCTTGTCTTTCAACTTTATACATTCCATTATCTCCTTGGCAGACATCATGTTATCTCTAATTACAGTAATTACTTTCATTAACTGTGGGGTAACTGTGGGGTAACTGTGGGGTAACTGTGGGGTAACTACCACACTGTTCCTGTTGTATTTGAATACGACCCACACAAAATTACCATCAGTATTGAATTCTGGAGCAGGCAAGCCTACACGTTTGCATTCATCGACCATTGTACCTATTCCACGTCCCCAACTCTCCAATATCTTGCTCTTATAGAGTACGTTGGCGATAATTGGATTCTGTGGTTTGGAGTCATGTTCCTGCATAAGACGTTCTATAGGCAAGTCGGCAGGAAAAGTTCCTGTATTTCTTATTTCAACACGATCATCGTAGATAGCGATGCTTACAGAACTACCCGGTTGATGATACGAGCGATGGCAAAGTGAGTTGATGCAGCTCTCTCTTAAAGCCTTGTACGGAATGCTCAACTCTTCATCACGATAAAGACCATTTATCTTACCAGACAGTGAGAGATGCTTAAAGAAAAATGCCATTGCGGCATCAAGCAATTCATAAATGTTACCTTCCGCACGTTGGTTGTCTATAAACTCTTCTTTTGTTGTTCCTCTGAAACGAGCCATACGCACAAGGCATTGTGGATAGCCATACAAATTCTTGCCAAACAATACTGCGGCTGCATTGTTTAGTTTCCCAACATGGAGCAGACCGAATTTTTTCAAGATTACAGGTATCTCCTCGCGAATGGTTGTTTCTGGAAGTCTTCCGTTTCGTATTCCCTCACGGACAGCACCGAGAATGGCATTCTCATCCAAGTCGCTTATTTCCAAATCAGAGTTGATAATTGCCTCCCAACCATATTTGCCGCCTCTTTCCATTAAGAGATGGTTATATCGTTCTTGTGGCATGAAGGTAGTGGTACTTTCAATACGCATATACGCTCTTCCTTTGTAGGTGAAAGGACGCATATATCGTGTACATTCAGCATGAATGCATATCACATACTTATTGGTTTCAGGAATAGGCACATACGCTATCTCCAACTCCACGAAAGGCTCAATTCTATTGACTGCCTCTGCAATGGAACGTTTGGTACTGTCGGAGACCTCCTGACCTATAATTTTGCCATTGTCTTTGATACCATAAAGTATATTGCCACCATCACCATTGAGAAAAGCACACAACGTTTCCATCGAGCGGTCTAACTGTCCCGTCGATTCCTTGAATTCCAAGTTGCTGCCTTCCTCAAATTCTGCTATTCTTTCTATATCTTGATAATTCATTGTGTCTGCATTTTTTTACGAACCCAGATGGGAGCCAACAAGATGTCATTCTGAAAATCGTTTGCTGGAACTTTTTCCAAATGACATTTGATGATATTCATCTGTTGTTCTGTTACGTTTCTTTCACCGATTTCTCTCAGCGCCATTACGATAAGTAACATAAGTCTTGAACGATAGGCAAATGTCCGCATTTCAGAGGTATGCTTGAACATAATGCTTTTGCCCTTACATAATGATACCTTACGGGAGGAACCATCGGTAACAAAGACAATATCTGATGGCATCTGTGAGGATAGTCCTAATAGAATCATGGCATAAGCACCAGTCGGGGCTATTCTTACCTTGTCACGATTTGCAATACCTTCTGCTATTTCTTCCACAGATGGCGTGATAAATCCACTTTCACATTTTTCATCAATTTTTGGATAGCAATAGATTCCTTGGGCTACCCGTATGATGTCTCTGCCTTTGCATAGACGAACCAAGGCAGATCTTACAGCATCAGATGAAGCTGTATGGGCAAATAAGTCTGGAAAGAACAACGTTCCCCGTTTGGAAGATTTTACTTTCCTTTTTATTTCATTGTAAGCACTCTTCTCTGCCATATCCATTCATTATTTGCCACAAAAATACAGTAAATTTGTGGCAAAACCAAATCTTTTTATTCTTTTTCACTATATAATTTGCTTATATGTACAGAGTCGGCATAAATAAGCAGTTTATCCCCAATAAATCTATAAATTAACTCCGAAAGTTGTTCCTACGGCAAGTGTATTCATCCATTCACCGTTTTTTTGCTGTGAGAAGGCTGGAGATTGTAATCAAGGAAGAAACGGATGCCATAGTTTTCCTTAGCTTTGTAGGAGAAAGAGATTCCACTTCCGAAACAGACGCCACAATTCTTGGGAACGACATTGCCTCCTGAGAGAGAAAGCTTTGGATAGACGATATATCCGGTCAATAGCTTGCTTCCAATATTCCATCTTGATGTAATGGGGTAAGAAAAGTAAGGTCCAGCCATTGCCATGACGGCATCGAAGGTTTCACATTCCGCGACTTCGCCATTCGACGTTTTATAGTCCAGTGCTGACTACAGAGAAATAGAGCCGTTCTTCTGAGTCGTCGTAAACAGAATTTCATCTCCTCATCCTCTCTCTTTCTTCATCTTGCTCCATTCTTCGGTTTACTCTTTCCTGCATTCTGTCAAGGAAGTAAGTCCTACTTTCGTTCTTGCGCATCTTCATATCCGCATAGATGTGGTAGCACTCCTTTGCATTTACTCCAAGCATCTTGTAGAAATATGCGGCTACTTCCTTCAAAGGTATCTCGCCATCGTTGACACAGCCCAGTTCGTCTATACCATAAATGAGTTCAACAAGGTCGGAAGCTTTGCCAGTCCAACGGATTGGGGTGACTTCATTTGACTTTTCCTTGCCTATGGCATTCGTAGCTACTGGGGCGGAAAGCATATTGGATATCCCCGACTTGGCATGCTGCACCATCTTTCGGATAAACGACAAGGCTTTCTTCACATACATGCAGGGAATATGCTCAGTACCCAAACGCATCAGTGGATGATACTGCAATTCGGTTTCGGCAAATACGAGAGAGTGCATAGCCTCGTGCTGCTCATGAGCCTGGCGGCTAAGGTCTATCACACGACCGATAAAGATGTGGTATTCTACCTGCAATTGGGTTGGGTCTATATTGTCCATACCATCCAAGAGTTTGAAAAACTTTGTTTCTGTCAATATCTGATGCTTCATATCGCTAAATATTAAAGGGTTCAACACTAAATGATGCGTGTACACACTTAGTTTTGTACTAAATCCATGCCAGAGAATGGTTTCAAATAATAACGAATTTAAGTAACCATATGATTATCAGTATATAACATCGCGATTAGAAGCTTATTACGCAGCGAAGCTTACAGAAAAAGTGTTTCAAAAATGAAACAACAGTATCATCTCTGAAACACTTATCCGTCACTACTTTAACTTTCTTATATGCTTTATGCCATGATTCTTCATCTTCCGGTACATCGTAGAACGGCTTATCCCCATTGACTTTGCTGTAGATGTGACATTGCCTCCGAACACCTCCAATACCTTTTCATAGTGCTCCTTCTCAATACCGTCTTTTTTCTCCTTCAAATTAGTTGCAGGATGGCTGCATCCTTTGCTCAACATCAAAGTGTCTTCTGTGATTGTATCATTTGCAGATAACAGTACGGCTTGCTGCACCACATGTTTCAATTCTCTGACATTACCAGGCCATGAATATGTCAGCATGGTTTTCTGGGCTTCATCTGTTATAGCCGTAACATGCTTGTTCATCCGCTCATTGGCTTCTTCCATGAATGCAGAAGCCAATGGGAGAATGTCATCCTTACATGATTCGAGTTCTGGCAATTGAATAGTAAACTCGCAAAGACGATAATACAGATCTTGGCGGAAACGTTTCTCCTTGATTGCATCCTCCAAATTCTCGTTGGTAGCGGCTATTACTCTTACATCGGCTGTCTTTTCTTCCGTACTTCCCACAGGAGAATATGTTTTCGTCGTCAGGACCCGCAGAAGCATCTGCTGTACCTCGATTGGCAAGTTGCCAACTTCGTCAAGAAAGAGTGTACCGCCGCTTGCCGCACCGAAATATCCGTCCTTGTCACATTCAGCACCCGTGAATGCTCCTTTTCTGTATCCGAACAATTCAGACGCGGCAAGTTCCTTGCTCAATATGCCACAGTCCACACGGATATATGGCTTGTTTGATCGGTTGCTCTTTGCCCAGATGCTGTGTGCAACATGTTCCTTCCCGGTTCCATTGGCACCAAGAATAAGCACGGAAATGTCTATTGGAGCACACAGAAATACACGGTGATAAACCTCCTGAAAAGCCTTGCTCTTCCTTTCCTGTATGTTTCCTGTTTTCTTTTTCCGTAGCTCTCGGTGACGGATTATTTCCTCTATCTGTGGATACAGTTTGTCGAACAGCAACTCCTTCGGGATATAATTCACCGCCCCGAGTTTCATTGCCTCTACTGCTGTGACAGCCTGGTCGTACTGGGTCATAATGATAAACGGATTGCGGATGTCATTGTCATTCATCCACTTGAGCAAGTCATTACCCGTCTTATTGTCTCCAAGCTGCAAATCACACAAGACAACATCTTCTACATGCGCATTTCGAACAAGTTCAACGGCATTCTTGAAGCTGTAAGCATTCCTGGTATGGAAGCCTTTTGATTCAAGGATGCTGCACAGATAGTTGCAGAATGTTCTGTTGTCATCAATTACTAATATCGTATCTTTTGCCATATCAAACGTTATTTTCAAGTTGTGTTGTTGCCTCATTGATGATGGTCTCTGCCTGTCTGATTACAACATAAACTGCCATGTTTATTTCTTCATCCGTAGCAGAGGTATTCTTCAAGAGTCTGCTGAGTTCCCGCAGCGATCCGTCAGCACTGATAATGCTCCACGAGCTGTACAGGTGATGTACTATATTCTGCATTTTCACCCTGTCTTCTATGGAAGCCGTCGCCTTTATGCTTACAAGCTCTTCCTTCGTCTCACCGACAATTGTCTCGAGCAGCTTGTTCTTATTTCCGTATGCCATCAACCTTGAAAAATCCATCTTATGCTCTTTTGTTACGGTTTCTATATATCCTTCAACCTTCTCACGGAGTTCCTTAAAGGATACAGGCTTGAAGACGCAGCCGCAGAATCCTGCCGATATGAATTCCTCTTCGGTGATGTTGTCGGACGCCGTCAGTATCAATACGGGGATGGATCGTGAATTTCTGATATTGGAGGCTCTCAAAAGTTCCAAAACTGCATATCCGTCGTATTCCGGCATCTTCAGGTCTGTAATCAACAAGTCGTATTCATTCTCACGCATTTTCAGCATCAGATCGTTCACATTCCGGCAGGTATCGCAAGACATTCCGGCAACAGAAAAAGCCTCATGTATGATTTCAAGCTGTGCCTCGCTGTCATCAATGGCTATGATCCTGTAATTGGATGCAGTCTCGATACCTTGATAGCAGTCTGTCACATTCTGCGGAGAGTCTGCTCTTTCCAGTGGCAGCTTCACTGTGAAAATGCTGCCTTTTCCTTTTTCACTCTCTACGAATACGGTACCTTTCATCAGTTTCACAATGCTCTCAACGATAGACAGACCAAGCCCGAACCCGTCCTTAGTCGCAGCATTGCCAAGACGGTGAAATGCCTTGAAGATTTCAGCTGTCTGTTCTATACTCATGCCTGTACCGTTGTCATGTACAGACATGGTGTATATTCCATTGATATACTCGGTTATCAGTATGACATCTCCTGACGGTGAGTATTTGATGGCATTCGACAGCAGATTTCGTCCGATTCTCAATAATTTCAACTTGTCAGCTATCACTACTCCTTCCGCATGATCATGCACCGTAAGAGTCAGACCTGCCTGCGTAGCTTGTGCAGAATACTCCAACCGCAGCATTTCTGAAATGCTTTTCAAATTTACAGGCTTCTTGAAAAGCGTTTCCTTTCCGCTGTCCAAGCGATAAAATGTCAACAGACCATCTATCATTTCAGACATCATCTTGGAGGACTGATATATGCCAGTCATTCTTTCGCAAGAAACATGGTCTCTCTCGCGAAGCATTTGTGTAGACTCGCTTGATATAGCAGACAATGGACTTCTTAATTCATGAACAATGGTCAGAAGCGTCTTTCTACGGCTTCTCAGCAGTTCCTGATTCTGTCGGTTTGCTTCTTGAAGTTCCGCAATAAGCTGCTCCATGTCAGCTTGGCTTTTACGCATTCTTACTGCAAATTTCTTTACAAGGATGAACATGATGAGAAACACTGGTATAAGTGAGCTGAGCATACATATATAATAATAAGGATTTCTGTTTTCAATAGCCTTAATCTGCTGCTCACGCTTGGCAATACCATTATTCACTTTTGCGTCAACAACGGTTATCACATTCTGCAAATGCTTATTGATGACCTCATTTCTGATTCTGAGGCTGTCGAGTATGCCACTTACCTTACGGCTCTGCTGCTGGTGTCTTGTCAACAAGTCGTTGTGCAGCGTAGTCAGCATCCTTGCCGTTTCGCTATGTCTCAACGTGACTTTGGAGGAGTCTGTCTTCTCGGACTTCTTACCGAACAGACGACTGAAAAAGCCTTTTTTCTTTTTCTTCTGCGCTTCCTGCGCTGATGAAACGACTCTTCTGCTTTCAGACTTGCTCTTTTCTACAATCTTAGGGACTTCTGTGGTAAACCTTGAATGAATATCGTTGCACTCGTGTATCGCATTTCTCATGGCAAGCAAAAGTCTTTCTTTTTCTTTCAACAATTCCTGAACCGAACGTATATCTTCATTGGTACAAAGACCGGCTATATTCTGAAGGCGGCTACTAACATCCGCACTAAGCCTGTGGTATTCGTTCGCTGCTGTTGAATCCCAGTCGGCAGCCGTTTCACCGAGCAGGGCCAGTTTGGTGACATGTATGTTCAAATCATACATGCTTTTTCGCCAAAGATGCAGTTCTGCATTTCTATTCTCCATACTACTTCTGTCGCGCCATTCAAATAGGCCGATTCCAATGGTACATCCTACAACAATGGTGGCTATCATTATGCCTAAAGCCATCCATCGGCAGATATGCCCGGTCTGTTTTTTGCGTTCCATATTGCTATTATCTTTTGATATTACTATTACATATTGCCAATTTATATTGTTTTTAGTTGACAAAGATACACTCATAGCTTCGCAATTACGAATTTCTGCTTGTTTTATAACAACTTTTATTACTTTAAAAACGATCTGTACGTCGTACATATAAGCTAATTTGCGTATCTTTTACGTTGTTTTTCTTAGTATAATTATACATTTTCATTCTTTTTATTTACTTTTGCACCGTCTTAGCGGATAGTTCCGCCAATAGGTAATTGATTATTATAACTTAAAAGGAAAGTATGAAAACGAAACTGATTGTTTTGGCGATAAGTTCTCTGGCAATTCTGGCTTCCTGCACAGGAAAGAAGACTACGCCAAATGCTGCAGACAATGATTCTGCAAATGTAGTTGACACCACCGCTTCTAATAAGGACAATGTGGATTTGGCGTCTGTTGCAGGAACGTATGAGGGAACTCTCCCGGCAGCAGATTGCCCGGGTATAAAGACAGTGCTCACCATCAAGGCTGACAGTACATATCAGATTGAGCAGGATTACATTGACCAAAAGGATGGGCATAACGAGGCAAGCGGAGTATTCAAAGTACTCGATGACAATGTACTGATGCTTGTACGTCCCTCAAGCGGTGAGCATACCTTCTATAAAGTGAAGGCTGACAATATCATTGTTATGACAGACTCGGTTGGCAATGAACCAGAAGGTGAAATCGCCAGGTTCTATGTGTTGAAAAAGAGAAAGTAAAAAACAACGTTACAAATAAAAATCCGTGGATAGGTTAATTCCTTATCCACGGATTTCTATTAGTAGGAAGTAAAAATTTGAACACAGCTAATCTCAACTATCTAATAATAGTGGGAGTCAATAAACTGCTTTTTTGAGAAAAATCTCTCTCTTTGTATTTTTTTATTTCACATCCTTCTTTTATTAAAATACTATCACCACTAAACAAAATAGCTTCATTAAATGAGCTCATATTTAAATTAGAACGCATACAATGAAGCACATGTTTTTTTAAATCATACCAATAGTAGTATCCTTCTTTGAAAAAAATAGCTCCATCGATATCCGATGACACATCTCTGCTTGTTGTATATTTATGAGTTATAATTTTATTAAATCGCTTATCTAAATATGACAATGTTATATACCTGTAGCTTGAAGAACCCGTAAGGAAAAATACATAATCAGTGCCAAATAAAATTTTTGGTACAGACTGTTGCTTTGTCTTGCTATTTAAATAGTAATCAAGAGTATCAATATAATTTGTAATACTTACCTGAAGTGAATAGGAGTTATCTTCTGCAGGTACAAGTTTAACAAATATGCCATTTTTTGCAAATACACTCTTAAATCCTACCTTATTAATGACATCAATGCTTACATTTGTTTCTTTGGCTACCTTATTAGAATCAGAACACCCTAATATCAGTAACAGCAATATTATCATAACACCTCGGTAAAAAAATACCGAAGCGTTATGATAATAAAGAGCATTATAAAGGTTTGTTTTTACTTCCATTTACTTTTCTAAAGTTTCTATTTAAATTTACACCTTTAATTATAAAGTTAGAAACAGGTCTCCAGAAAATAGTTCCGCCATATGCAGCCGAAGAATTATATAAGACCATTCCTTTCCAATACCCTTGAATTGCTGGACTATAAGTAAGTTTTTTACCTAACATTTGAAATTCAGGATTAAATATGGCATTTTGGTTTCCAGATGCATTTTTTAGCCTATTCCCGCCAGCCCAATAACTATAGAAAGTTTGGTAATGGGAACGGGAAATTCCTAATCCTTGATTTTTCGATTTTACATGCTCCCAGCCTTTTATTGCCAAGTCAAAGCCATCCCATCTTATAGCACCATTTGAAAAATCTTTTCCTCCAGTTATAGCATTAAGGACAGCAGCCATACTATATTCAGCATTATTGTTGTATTGAGTATTGTTTCCTCCATCTCTATAACCAAAGATACCTTCCGTTTGTATTGTTTGCATTATACTTTTTCCCTTATAGTCTGCAAGGTTCTTTATAGCACTTGCTAATGCAAAAGATTCGATTTTATTACCAGATGACTCTTGGGCAACGGTATTAGCGAATATATTTAATTCACTGTTTTTCAGACTTAAGACATTTGCATTTTGAAAATGATTTCTTCCAGCTTTGTCTTTAGACACAGCGTCTGCGAGATAGGCAATATTATCTTTTCTTCCATCATTACCTAACCATCTTCCAGCCTTATTATAATAATCCCCCATGCCATCAGGGTCAACTAAAACAACGGGGTTATTATGACAAAATCCATATGTTGTAATGTTTGGATATTCTTCTTCCAAAGGGTCTGTAGTCGTCCACAAACTCACCCTTGGGTCATAGTATCTTGCCCCATAGTAATACAATCCGGTCTCCTCATCGAATTCCTTCGCATTGAAAAGATAAGGTGTATTCCAAATGTTGTTGCGCTCCTCAACGAAAACCTCACCGAAAGGAACATACTCGATATGCTGCACCACCTCGCCATCAAGGTTGGTGATGTAACTACTACTACCCAAATGGTCTGGGTGATAGTAAAACTGCATTTTCTCGTATGTATCGCCTTCTTGGAAGTTATTCTTTGCAGCTCTCGCTAAAGCTAGTGTCTGAGCTGCCTCCAAGCTGCCGTCATTGCAGCAGAAGCCCTTGCCATCGACATAATCGTTGTTGTCCTCGCCATTGTACGGTACTGCAAAGGTTGCATAATTATCCTTGATAACCTGCAACTGCTGGACATATTTTTGCTTATAGTCAACAGAAAGTCCATCAGTCTCACTACCTGCATACTGGATGCGGCGTGGATCTGAGCCGTAAGAGTCGAAGTCACCAATCTTGGAAACTACACGCTGACTACCGATATAGATATGCTTGGTGTAACGTCCGCCTTGGTTGGCAACGAGGTATGGACTAACGTACAAAGAGAACTTGGCTGTGTTTGTGCGACCTCCAGCAAACTCGGAGTTTACATACACCTGGTCACTTTCGCCAGAAGTCTTCACCGTGCGCTCACCATCAGCATCGTACCAATAATTGGTTACAAAGCCATTGTCATCAGAAGCAAGAAGACGATTCTCCTCGTCCCACTTGAGCTTACGCTCTGCGGCTTTCTCGTCAGCAATACCGTCCTTTTTTGTGCGGCTTGTATTGACATAGACAAGATTACCATTGGCATCGTACTCGTAGGCATGACTATTGTGCACATTCTCACTCTGCGAAGGAGTTTCCTCTGTGCGGTAGTTAACATCCTTTACATTGGCGAGTTGGAACTTCTTTCCTGTATCAGTTCCATAGGTGTACGACAAATCATAGCCAGCATTCAATGTGCCGTTGAACTGCACATTGTTCTGCGTAAGGATTTGACGCTTCGATATGATACGGTGCATGTTGTCGTAGCCCATTGCAAGGGTGTAGCTTGCGGTCTTGTTGTCCGCACCTGTATAAGTACCTGTTGCACTAACGAGACGGTAGAGGGCATCATATGTATAGGTATGCGCCATTTGTCCGCCAGCCTTGCCACTCTGTGGAACTGACGCACCGTTTACAACACTGAGCACATTACTTACCGCATCGTAAGTGTAGGCGTTATCCATGATGGTGTTTCCACCACTATTCACCGTGAGGTTCTGCAATCTGCGACGCTGTGGGTCGTAGGTGTAGAAGGTCTCAGCACCGTTGCAATACTTCAAGTATGTGCGCTGCTCGAACTTGTCATAGCCAATCTTGCTTACATAATCGTAGCCGTATGACTTGTAGCCATGAACCTTTTCAAGCTGACCACCGAGATTGTAAGAGTAAGTAATCTTCTCCTCATCAGGATAAATCATCTCCAACAGACGGTTGTGGCTGTCGTAAGTCCATTGCGTCACATAGGTTGCTATCGCCTGGTTAGGCACAATCATTGTGCGGCGGGTCTTGGTGACTTCGCCCATCTTGCCATAGAAGTATTCAATGGCACCCGTTCCGTCCTCACGGAGCATCAAGCGACCGATACGGTTCTGAGAGGCGTTGCGGCCACCGTAGTAATACTTCACGTTGTTCTCCGGATGATCTGGGTAGTTGATACCCATCAGACGCTGATAGTCGTAATCGTAGGTGATGAACTTGCCTTCCTTCGCAAGGTTGGCAGTCTGCTTGGTCAGCACATTGCCGAGCGCATCGTATGTGAAGTTGGTGATGCCGCTTGCAGGATGGTTCACCTCAGTACGGCGGTCACCCATGTCGTAAGTGGAGGTCGTTACATTGCCCTCCGTGTCGGTGACACGAACAAGGCGCTGTATGCCGTCATACTCAAACGAGGTGGTAATCTCACCGTCAGGACCGCTCTTCTGGATGGTCTTCAAGGTCTTGCCACTGCCATTGGTATGGGTAGCCTGCACATTATGGAGTGCGTCTGTTACGGTTGTAACAAGTGCATGACTGCCGTTGTCAACCGTATATGCCGTAGTTGTCGTAGAATTGTCCGGCAATGTCACTGAGGTAGCACGGTCGAGCACGTCATAAACAGTAACCGTTGGAGATACATTGTCAAATGACTTGCTGAACGTGGACTTCGAGCCAGTTCCTTCCGTTGTAGGATAGAAAGACTTTGCCACACGTCCGAAAGCATCATACACGTTTCTTCCGCTGACTATCATCACATTCTCGTCCTTGGCAGAGTTTCCCTTGGATGCACTTGTCACAACACCGTCCTTCTTCACCTGCACGGCTCTTCCGAAACCGTCAACGAACGTAACGGTCTCCAAGTCATCGTTAGGGTGCTGGATGTCGTAGTGCTTGGTCACTGCGTAAGCAGGAGCGGTAATGCCACTCTCATTGAATGTAGCCAAAGGCTGATACTCAAAGGCGATGGCATAAGGCACGCCCGTAGCCAACTCGTTAGGACCACGCACGCCAGTGATGCGACCGAGGTCATCTACATCAGTCTCATAATAGAAGTTGTTGAGGTCACGATGCTCCTTGGCGATACCATAGCGATAGTCGAAGTTGCCTTGCTCGCTGCGGTAACCCCACGCATCGTCAATGCGCTCAACATACATGTTCATCTCAGGCTCATAGCGGTACTTGTACCACATGCGCTGTCCCTTGCCGTTGGCAGGGAGGGTCTTCTGGATGATGTTGCCGTAAGAGTCGTACTTGTAATCAGTAACTGCCGCACCGTCATTCAACTGCTGCGTAATCTGGGTGATGTGGTTGGCGTAGTTGGTATTATACTTCGCCGTCACATGGTGATAGAGTGAGCCGTCACCGCCTGTAACAGTCACATCAACAGGAAGTCCGAAGATATGCTTCGCTGCATTGTCCGTGTATTTAATGGCGGTTGCATAGTCAAACTTTCCGTTTCCGTCCTCACCAAGGCTTCCCTTGTCGCTGTACTTGTAGGACTTCAACTCACCATGATAGCCATTGAGGTAGTACTCATTCCATGCCTCGGATGTAACCACACCGTTTGCCGCTCCCTCATACTGCAAGTTTGCCGTATAGCGGAGAGGTACGAATGCAGATGCACGGTCACTCCAAAGGTTCACGTCACGCTTTGCGAACGTGTACTTGTCACCGTCGGCAGTCAGATAGTAGCTGTAGTAACGGTTCTTTGTCTCGGTGTACTTGTTGCCGTTGGCATCCTCTACGGATGTGGCGGTAACATTGCCCTGCGTGTAGTAGTTGGCTACATCGTAGTTCTCAACAGCCTGTCTGTAAACAGAATTGCCATTCTCCGTGTCGAGGTTCTTGGTGATAACCTCACCGAAACCGAGGAACTCACGTTCATGGCGGTCACGCTTTCCGTCCTTATACTCAAAGGCGGTTGTCATGACTGGACCATCGTCATGGATTCCGTCGTCAACGGTAAGGGCAGACATTACCCACTTGCCACCAGGAAGTCCGTAGGTAGGAGTGGTATGCGCATAGTCGAGCGTGAAAGTGCCGCCCAAGGAATTGGTAACAGACTTCAACATGTTTGTTCTGCCGATGGCAGAGCGTGTAACCTTCAACTCGCTTTCCTTCTCAGACTCAACGATGTCAAGATAACCGTCACCATCAACATCCTGCAAAGAGTAGGTAGGACGATTGATACTGTGCGAGGTTGATGCACCAGGGTTGGTTGAAATCTTGATGCTTATGACAGGTATGTTGATGGTCAGGGTGAACGCTGCATTTGCAGACTCTGAGGTAGATGCCGATTCGCTGAGCGCACTCACACCCTTCCAACTGATAGGCTCGTCAAAGCCGTTACCAGTGTTGAGGGCAACAATGATACCATGGTCGCTCTTCCATACCTTGTCTGGAAGGCCATCGGAGTTGATGTCGATAAGATTGTATTCCTCCTCACTTTCAGAGGTTACGATGCCAAAGCCTGCTGAGAAACTGCCGGAGGCCTTGTTTATCGACTGCTTTGTGCTCTTATTTTGGGTAGTTCCCCAACCAAAATCTTCCCCTGCACCTGCACCAAAATTATAGGAAAGAGACTTACCGCCTTGGATGCGGTCCAGCCCCCAGTCAACAGGCTCAGTGAAGGCATAGCCAAGGTTCAGTTTTACTTTCTTGTCTGAAAGAATCTTGTCGGGAAGTCCATCGCCATTGATGTCAATGAAAGATTCAACTGCCTCATCCGTATTCTTTGGCGCACTGCCGGAAATGGAGAATTGAGCCAGCCATGCAGTCTGCTGGTTCAGTATGGTTGCCTTGCCCTTGGAGATTAGATTTGTGATGCTTGACGCTGAAGCCACAGGGTTACCGCCATATCCCCATGCCTGTGAAGCATTGTCGGAGTTGCTGGAGCCGATGCCCTTATAGATTTCGCCGCTCAGTCCACCAAGAGAGTTGGTGTATTGAATCGTACCACCAGCGATGATGTCCGGGAAACCATCACCATTCATGTCCATCATGGTGACCTCTGTCTTGGCACTACCGCTCGCATCGTTGTGTGTGATACCAAGCGCACCGCCTTGCACTACCGTGCTCTTGCTGGACATCACTTGGCTTACTGCCGCAGCACCAGTACCTTGCAAATACTCACCAGCAAGTCCTGCTACCTCGGTATCGTTCTCCAACGGATTGGAGAGAAGAACATCCTGCTCGGTCAGTCGGGCTGTGCTTGCCTCGGTTGCAGTAAGATAGATGTCCTGTCGCTGACCGACCCACTTGTCCATAGAAGTCTGGTCTGTACCCAATGGAGTGAATGCCATCGTGAGAGGGTCAACCTTGTCGTTCTCGTTTTCAGGCAATTTCAGCAATGACTCGTCAATAGGCTTTGCATATCTGCCCTCTGCCGAGTTATAGACAAAACCTCCCCAGCCACGGTAAAGCATACCGAAGCCAAGATTGTCATTCTCTGCATAGAATCCTGCAAGCACATTCTCTGTTACGAGACCTGCCGCATCTTTCAGAATGGAAACAGAGGCTGAAGTAACAGTTTCATTAGAGATTGCTGCCGGATAGCTGTATTCAAACCAGATGTTCTTTCCTGCAGTAGTTGCAAATCGCAGAGTATCGGCTTTCAAGATGCCATTCTCGATATTGAAAGACTTCTTGCCGATGAGTGCATCCTCTGTCTTGGCGGTCAAAGTAACCTGTCCATTGATGGAATTGTCAGAAAGGGTAAGCACTGGCGACACAACCAGAACGGTATCAGTCGCAGTGGTCAAGTATGGCTTGCCCTCTGCCAAGGCTTTTGCGAAAGTCTTGTAATGTGCAGGAACTGCCATGGTATGCTCAACATTGGCAGAATCCTTGTAAGTTACGGACGCTTGCCAACCTATATTCTTCCAATCAACATTTGAGGTGGATGAAATCTCAAAGCTGAAATTGGTCAGTTTTTCTGTATTCTCCAGACTGATGTTGAGTGAATCGCCATTGAAAGTCTCATTAGCCTTCAGTGTACGAGCAAAGACAGTCTTCTCGATATAGTTCGGGTTGTCGTTCCCGTCACTGTCTTTCTTTTCATTGCTGCCGATGATGCTGAGAACAACATCGTCGGTTGTTACAGGCTTGTGGAAGGCACTGCGAACTTCCACGCTTGAACCATTCTCCACATTAGCGGAGGTGTTCACATCGTAGATGGCACCGTCCTCTGGCTTGTACTCTGTTGAAGAAAGCCCGTTAGGCAATATATTTGACTCGCCAGCGTAAGTAATGGTAGGTGACCAATTCACCTTATCAAATGAGCCGTTGCTTGTTTCCTCAGAGCCAGACTGGACACGGAAATAGATTCTGTCACCACGCTTGACGGCAACAGATGATACGGCTGCGCTGTATGGACTGTTGTCACCCTTGGCTATCGTCTTGTTCCAAAGTTCATTGCCTCCCTTTTGGATGGCAATTCTTACGCCGTCTGCCTTCTGATACTCGTCAGCATCATAGTCATCTGTTGGTGCAATGAGGCTAACTTGACCAGTTACGCTGACAGTTCCGTCCTTTGGAGCCTGCCATACACGCACTATGTCCTCCATCGGTGAGTTCTTGATGGCTTCCGCCTGCTCATCCTTACTGACCTCCATGACGGAAGTGTCAACCTTGCCACCATAGATGATTGGGCTTGGCGTGTCGGCACTGCTCAATGTAAATGTAGGCACGGCATTGCCAGATCCGTCAAACTCCAAGTGGTTGAAATAGACCTTGCCATTGGAAACGAGGTCAACAAGTCCGTCACCGTTGATGTCGCTGAAATACTGAGTGGTCTTGGTCTTAGTGGTTGACTTGTCCGTTCCGACAACGGCAGTCAGGACATCCCAACCGACAACGGTATTCGCACCGAAAGTGTTGGTAGAACTTTTGGTTGTCGAGAAGTTACTGATGCCCTTTACCTTGATAGGCTCACCATATACGACTTCTCCGTTGTCTGTCTTAATCTGTGGACGATAATAAACAGAACCACCGGACTTGTACACCTTGTCAGGAAGTCCGTCACCGTTCAAGTCAACGAGTGCGGAAAGTCCCTTGCTCGTGTCGCTTGAATAGCTGTAAGAGCCACCCACGGTATTGCTTTTCCAAGGACTTCCGTCCACGACACCCACACCTGCATAGAACGAACCGCTCACGGAAGAGCTTGTCGTACCGCCAAGTGCAGTTGGCTTGTCGCTGAAACGCTTGCTGACAGTCTTCAATGGATTGACGAAACCAGCGTCAAGTCCGTCATCGTGCGTGTTCCATTTCTCGGAATCGTCCTTGAACGGAACATATCCCTTTTCAGCCTGCACATCATCATAATAGTCGAAGTTCTGGAAAGCCACTTCCTTTCCTGTGTTGTCATACTGTCTGACACCTGTGAGCATTTCCTTGTGGAATGCACCTTCCTTGTAGTCAAAGGCATAGCTGCGTAGGGTCTCGCCCTGGAAATTCATGGTCACTTTCTCCAACAGCTTGTTGGAGGAGGCGAGGAATCCATAGCGGGCATTGTTGGTCTTTACCTGCTTTACCTTGTTGCCATCAAAGAGTACAACGGTGTGCGGTTCCTGTCCTGCATTACCTGCGTGAACCTCCTTCAGATATGCAGCCTTGGCCTTCAAGCCGCCACGCACATCCTCATCCACGATGTCATACACATATTCTATATAGTCACCGTGGAGTTCCTCGACACGTTTCAGCTTCCATTCGGCAATCACCTCACGGGTATTGCCCGAAGCATCGGTGACATTGCCCTTTACAACAGCTCCGTCACCGCCATAGATGTACTTGACACCCTGCTTGTCTGTAACCTCCCAATAATAGTTGGCAGGACTGTCACCCTTGCGGATGATACGGCTGAAATCACCGCCTTGGCGGGTGTAGAACTGGCGGTCAGCCTTTCTGTTCATCTTCTCGCCACGGTGTGCGACTCCCATCTGTCCGTTGTCATCCATAGTGGAGAGCATTGAACCGGACAAGAGATAAGTCTCCGTCTCTTTTGACTGGTCATAACGAGGCACGCCCCACCGGGTGTCAAGCGTAATGCTTGGCACGCTGATGTTCCAACCCTCGCCAAGCCAACCGCTACCGCCCTCGCTGCTGTACTGCAAGCCAAGGCTTGGCTGCATACCGTTTCGTGCTGGCGGCATCTCGAACGGATACTGCAGGTTGGCAGAGCCACGGTTGTTTGCGCTTGGAGGCGCAATGACATTTATCTTCGCCGTCGGGTCTGCCGCCTTGATGTCGTTCATCATCGTCGGGGCAAAGCCTTCTGTCTGCGGTGACTCCGGGGCCTGTATCACGCCGTTGATCATGTCGGTGAAGTGGGTCGTCTTTGAAACGACACACTCTTCCTTCTTGTCCACACGCACACGCTCCAACGCAACCCAATGCTTCTCGGCCGGGTCGTAGTAATAGGTACGGATGTCGTCCTCGGTATAGCCGCTTGGTATTCTCGTGCGGTCATACTTTATCTTGACAGTCGCACCCTCGCCTGTGAAGTGTGTTCCGTGAGGGAGAAAACGGTAGCCATGTCCTCCTGCCGTGACATTGGTCATGGCAAAGTCAAGCTCAGGAACATTCTCCTCTCCGATAGAGTTCACGGAAAGGCTTCTGTTCCGAATGAGGTCTTTCTGAAGAACGACCAGTTTGCTACCTCCTACGGAGATACTGTCAGAGACACCCTTCTTGAAGAGTTTTCTCACAGCTGTCCCGTCCTTTGCCGAAAGGGACAGTGTGGCGGCAAGCAGTAAAACCAATGCCCACGCCACCTTCTGTATATAATTCTTCATGCGTATCTTCCTTTAAGTTACTTTACTGAGATTTTCCTTGTATGCTCCCCATTCTCGGAGATTGCCTTCACGACATACACACCCGATGCGGGAACCTTGAAGTCGGCTTGCTTGACGCTTTCGCCTGTCATTTGGCGTGACACTACCAGTTTGCCTGATATGTCAAACACCATCAATGTGGCTGCAGCAGGCTTGTCCTGTGTGAGTTTAGCCTCGTAGATGCCTGTCGTAGAACCGTTGCCCTTGACAGTGAAATTCTCGTCTTCTCCAGAAATGAAGGTATTGTCTGCCTGTCTGTCCGAGCTGCCCACATGGTTCTCCCTTGCCTGTGTTCCGTTAGGCATACTTGCATCACACTCGCTGCCGACATAGACGGTCATCGTTGTCGTACACTTCTTGGGTGTTTCTATCTGCACGTTGCCTCTTGTGGTGAATGAGGTTACAGGCGTACCGTTTACGGTAAGGTCTGTGATATGTGTCTCGCCCTTTCCGTACTTGATGCAGAACCGCCATGCACGAAGTGACCAGACATATTCATGATGCACGGTCTGTCCGTTCAACTTGTATGTGACCTGCATATTGCGGACTGTTACGCTAAGCACATCGCCCGGCTTGATGGTGACATATTTGGTTAGGCTTGTATATCCACCGGTTATGATATGCGCCTTGTCGCCCCGCACGTCGAACCCATATTGGGTGATCTCGTCCGTGAGGCTTGGCTCCAATCCCACACGGTAGTTTGATTTTGTATCGTTCACCGTCCATGAGATGTCGCCAGACAGATAGGTCCTGGTGTCATGCGAGTATGATGTGTAGAGCGCATTGCCTGTGGCATAAATCTCGTTGCCTCCACCTTGTGATACGGACAGCGTATAGGCACCAGGTGCAAGATTCGTGATTCTATGCGTGTCACCGAAGAATGTTCCTCTGGCAATGGTTTCTCCTTTTACTTTTCCTGCAACGGTGTCAACGCTGAGCACATAGGAATAGACTGGTGTACCGATGTTGATGCCGATGTCGATATACCCGTCATTGCGTGGAACTCCATTCTCGCAACTTGACGGCGTAGGAGTGGCATCATAGGAAATGCCGTCATAATAGGCGAATGTGAACACATCGCTTCCGCTTCCGTCTGCATCCCATAGGATATTGCGGAATATGGTCTTGCCCCTTGTCATATCAGGCTTGGAGCATCTTATGTTGCTATTGCTGTTGATGTCGAAATCACCTTCACCGCTTGGGTCTATGAGCATGACGGTACGCTTGCGGCAATAGTCAGAGAATTCCTTGTTTGGCGTGAGGTCATAGCTCAACTCTGCCATATAACCGACATCGTCTATTCCTCCTGTCCTCAAGCCTGCCATGTTCAAGGCGGACTCTGCTCCTTCCGTTCGGATAATGCCCACATTTGTGTCTGTGTCATTTGCATCCGAAAGGGATATGGTTCTTGTCGCACTTCCTGTTCCGTCAACACGCAGATAGATGTTTTTGCCTTCCTTGTGGATAGAGATGTCCGTTCCGTCAACATCCGTGGCGATGTATGAATTTGAGACCGCTCCGTTGATGATCGGATAAACAACTCCAGCATTGGTGAACCGGAATCCATACTTGCATGTGCTGCCACCGATGCTTCCGAAGCCAACGTCAAAAGTCGGGTGACTTGTCGGACAGGTGAACTCAAAAGCACCGCCACCTCCAACAAGGGCTGGAGTCGTGGCATAAGCTCCGGAAGCGGCTTTCTCTTGGATGATATTGTCAGTAAAGCCATTCCTTGACACTTCAAGTCCTTGCGCAGTCCATCTTGCCACTGTACTGTCGGGCTTTGACGGCACGTTGGTCTTGACCATCCATGTACGTTTCATGACATGCCACAGGGAATCTGTAGGTGAGGTATATGTTGCAAGTGCCACATCATCGTCGCCCCAGAAAGTAAAGCCTCTGTCCGGCATCGGATTGCCGTTTTCACGTCCCATGACAAGCAGACGGGAAGCGGATGAAGGGTTGTATGGATTTGCGTCATGATAAGTTCCGTTCTCCTTCAAGGCCGCATACACCGGACTTTCCTCATATGATGTTGCGGAAAGCGGCTGGGAGAGACTTCCTGCCATGTCGGTTCCAACAGCTGTGACCCTATGGTGGTAGGCTTGGTTCTCCGCCATATCCCAAGTCAGGTTTCCGTCGCTGTCAAGATACGAGCCTTTGAGGGTGATGCCGTACTTTACCGCCAGATAGCTCTCCACTTTTCTGCGCTCATCGGGTGTAAGCATCCTGCTGAAAACAATAAGCTCAGGGGCATATCCCCGGATGGAAGCATTACCGAAGAGCGAGGTCGGGAAATCCGTACCGAAGCTGCCAGAGGTGGAAGGTGTTCCGATGAATAATGTGGTGTTGGAGTTGTCTCCCCACAATGCTGTTGAAGGATTGCTTGCCTTGAAGTAGGACACAACGCGCAGAGCGCTTTCCTTAAAACCGTTCTCGGACAAAGAATCACTTGATTGATAAAGCAGGTCTTCACCCGATGCTGAACCATAATCCAGTGGTTCAACACCTCTATCCCTTACGGCTTTGTCCTTGCTCAGAATGGCTCCGTCGCCCTTGCGGCCGTCAAGAGCATAGACAACCATATCCTTGCCGATGGTTGCCAGTTCCGGTGCAAAGACACCGATGACGGTAGCCTGCGAGAGGTCGCCGTGCTTGAGGCTGGCACTCAGGCTGCGGAATCCGTCTGCGAGCCAGAGACTCGGATTGAAATTGAAGTAATGGACTGAACTGTTCGGAAGAGTAAGTTCAGACTTGACGCCACGGCTGTCCAATAGCATCAGCCGTATGGAATCCCCAGAGAAATCCTGCCAACGGTAATAACCTTGCAGGTCTGAGTTCAAAGGCGCAGTCTTGAACCACAGTTCGCTTCCGCTGACTCCCCCGGGCGTTTGCGCGAAACTACCAATAGCGAAGCCTAACAGTAACAAAGAAGTAAACTTTCTCATGCGCTGTCAATTTGGAGTGTTTGAAAAATATAAAAACGTATGCCTCTGCCGCGCAGGGAGAGACCAGTGAGAGAGAGAACGGACTGTTACTACGGAGAAGAATTGTGATATAGGCTGCTCCGTAAAGTCCTATTGTCACGTGGCAGGCCAACAGGCTTTACCACCAAACTAATGCTGCAAATATACAAAAATAATCTTAATAAACAGATATAATCTTTAAGAAATTTGCTGGTTTGGTGTTTTTTTCTTATGATTTCGGTCGATTTTGCAGAAATCTTTTACATCTGTTGTATGTACAGGAGTTAGTTTGGCAAAAATACACAAATCGTCACGGCTTCACTTTCTTATATAAGAATGTAAATCATGGTTTGAAACTGTACCCACTCGGAGTACAAATGAAAACAATATATGCTTGTGTCGGAAAGGTATATATAAGCTGATGGTAGAGTCGTCATCAACAACAATGGCCCTGATTTGATAAACTCAGCAGGAATACTTGCTATTCATTTTTTTATGATGGGGTTATGTTTACAAATTTGAGATTTCATGTAAAAAACAGGGGTATCTTATTATGATAAAAACATCAAGATACCCCTATATATAATAAAGGTGTCATAACCGACAGACGGAGCGTGCTTGTTTTCCAACTATGCTTTGTTCTGTTTCTATATTCTTTGCTTCGTGTTTTTCAGCAGTATCTTGCTCCTGTGGCGGTGCCAATTCTAACTGTATTTTCCTATCCAACACCGCCAGTTCCGCTTTCAGACCTTTCAGTTCTTCCTCTTTCTTCCAAGTCTTGCCAGCTATCTCTTCCAGTTGCGGTATTTCCTTTTCCAAAGCCTTGCATCTTGAATCATACTGCTCAATGTAGCTTGGTATCTTCTGTAAGGCATTCAGAAAGTTGTTTGCCGCTGCTATCGGGTCCGACTTGGCAATGTGACCGTAGTTGTACTGGTACTTGTAATTGCCCTCGACAAAAAAGCGGTTGTCAACAAATGGAAGACCATTCTCGAAACTTGTCTCGCTGACAATCTTGACAGGGAATCCGTAGATTTCTCCAATCCGCTTGTATTGTCCGCCAGTTGTCTCTTTCTCCGCCAACATTTGCAGATGCTTTCCTATAACCTCTAAGTTCGTGGACTCCACACCATCAAGAGTGATGAGGTTGAGGATGTTGCCGTCCTTGTCTTTCTTGGCTTTGCCCATAAACTTGCCGTAGTCCTCGGTCATTCCCTTGAGAGAGGCTTTGTTGTTACCCAGCTCTGACGTCTTTGACTGCAATTTTGTTTCTGAGTCACGCTTACCCTTGTTAAACGATTTGCGCTCACCCTCCAGAGAAGCAACCTTCTTCTCCAGCTTCGCCTTGTCAAGCAAGTCGGTATTTCCGGAGAGAATAGCCATGTACTCGGAAAAATTCATGCCCGATTTCTCGTCCATTGCTCCCTCGTCAATGGTTCTCGCCCCCAAGGCTCCGCTTTTCAACTGCGAGATAAAAGTCTGCTTGCAGTGCAGGAGGTTGAACTTGTACGAGTCAAGCGACTTTTCCACCGCATAGATGATGACATCCACCTTGTTGTCTGCATACAGCTTGGCAATCTCGTTACCAGCACGCACACCTCGACCGTCACGCTGTGCCAAGTCTGACGGTCGATCGGGTAGGTCAAGGGCATTGCTGCCCTCTTCCCCCCTAAGAACCGTACATGAGAGTTTCCCCTCATACGGCTCAAGCTTTTCTAAGCCTCTGTTTGTATGCAGAGACCGGCTCAAACTACTTCTTGTTTCCATTTGATTTGCGGGATAATTTAAAACATTCATCATGAACCAACAGATTGCATTTCTTTCCGTTTTGAACGGTTGGCATGACATTCCATGCCTTGTGCGTATCAATAGGCTCACCGCATATAGGACATTTGCGTCCTTGCTTTTCCCATAGGTACAGCAGTGACTTGCGTCCTTTTAGCGTAACAAGCATTTTCGACTTCTTTCTTTTATAGAAGTACAGACGACAGTCTGCATCAAACGGGTTCATGTCTCCTTTAATCTGCGTGTATTGCAGGAATGGAAACGATGAAGTCAGAGACAATAATGTCAATTGGTCTTCCTTTCCGTTTGGTTTCTTGAATTTTGAAGCGAAAGTCCATTTGTTCCCTCGAATGTCATGCCAATATCGGTCTTTTATCCACCGTTTCCCTTTCTTGGAATGACGGCGTTTTGCCCATTGCCATAGTGAGAGGAATATCTGATGGTCGATTCTGTGAAATGAATCACGTGTCGCTCCATGCTGATAATAACCTCCCCATCCTCGGATTTTAGAGTTCAACATTCTGATTAACGACTCCTGTCTGCAACCCTTGTTCTCCTTAATTACCTTACGGATATTCTCCATAAAGCGTTTCTCGGATTTCTTTGTAGGCTTGGTCAATATGTCCTTGCCGTATTTGCGGATATTAAAGCCAAGAAAATCAAAACCGTCATGCACGTTGGTTATCACCGTCTTTTCCTCTGATAAGGTCAGACCTCTTTCAGACATAAATTCAGCAACCAATGGCTTGATTTCATTTTCAAGAGTTTCCTTGTTCTCGCAAGTGATGATAAAATCATCCGCATAACGTACAAGGTTCACCATTGGTGAATACAACTTACCATTAACATGATGGCGCTTATATCTATCTGCAAGAGCTTTCTGCAATCCGTCCAAAGTCATATTGGCAAGTGTCGGAGAAATTATACCACCTTGCGGTGTTCCTTCCTCGGTCGGGAACATTTGCTTGTTGAAAACATAGCCACATTTCAACCATTTTCGGAGTATTGCCTTATCCATTGGGATATTGGCAAGTAACCACTCATGGCTGATATGGTCAAAACACCCTTTTATGTCACCCTCCAAAATCCATTCGGGAGAATATCCCTTTCGGAGAATGTTATGACATTGCTGTACTGCATCCATACAGCAGCGTTCCTTGCGGAAACCGTATGAACGAGTATCAGCTGTAGTTTCTGATACAGGCTCCAATGCCATAAGATAGAGTGCTTGCATGGCTCTGTCTTTCATTGTCGGTATTCCCAACGGTCGCAGTTTGCCGTTGCTCTTCTTGATATGAACTCTTCTCAGCGGCATTGGCTGGTAGCCTCTGCGTTTGAGTTGGGTTATTGCTTGCGTTTTAGCTTTAGGGGTATCCCATATTTCTTTGTCAACCCCAGGAGTACAACCACCCCCGTTAGAAGTAACCCTCTTTACGGCTAAGGCTTTTGCGTAAAAAGAGTGGGTAAGCGTCCATTGCAAGGCTTTCACCTTGTTATGTCTGCCTTCCTTCTGAGCCTTTACAATACGAGCTTGAAGCTTCTTAACAGCTTGCTCCGCCTTAGTCCAGTCTATTCTGTCCCAATTTGATTGCAGGTTGTCAGTCGGAGCACACGATTGGTCGAGGAGATTTTCTTTGATTTTATCGTTCATTTGCATTCCTACTTTAAAAAGTTCTAAAAGTTTATTGTAAAGAATTACCATTTGGCTAATGTTGGGTATTTGCCTCCCAAACATTACCACAGAAGTCTGCCCACTTTCGTGGTAGGTTGATGTTGTCCCTTGTCAACTCGTGATAAGTGGCTCAAACCCTATCCGTCCCATTACAGAACGGCATTCGCTTTCTCTGTTATCTTATACCTGCACATCATTCAGCATCCATTACTTTCAGCTTACCTGTCTTTTGTCTGACAGGAGATGTACAGGCTTACCATGTTCCACATAGATAACTAACGGATAGGTTAGGTTCTGTCTCATCCTCCGACGGTCTTTACATCCGTGTAATCCTACCATGGAGAGGATTATCTGACCGCATCCCATTTTGGGTAGAGTGTATCAGTATCTTGCACTCTTTTACGACATTACGAAGTTTACTAACAGTTCGCTTACGCTAACCATACTATCCAGCCTCGCCACTCTACGGTATGATACTAACCATACTTGACTTCCCCTCACGGTTCTGTCTTGTCTTGCGAAAGTGTACTTTGTCCCGACCGCTTAATACAACATTAAGGTGCATCGGTCGGTAGGCTACCGCTGACGGAACAGCGGGTTAAAACTGATACTTAAAGTATCATTCCAACAATTATCTATGCGACTTCATGTCGCACCCATGGTGTATCCAAATGATGGATAGCCACACACCGTTTTTGCGCGTTTACACCTGTACCCAACATGGATGTGGAGCCGAACAACACTCGTACCGAACCCTCGTTCATGGCTGCTATCACCGCCTTTCTTGCCCTCTCGTTCTTGCACTCCTGAATGAAGTGGATTTCAGATGAAGGTATTCCATAATCCTCTATCAGCTTACGCTTGATTTCAGAATACACGTTGAATTCCCCAGGTCTGTATGTGCCAAGATCTGAGAATACGAACTGCGTACCCTTGTGATTGTCATAGCGTTTGTAATAGTCGGCTATCATCTTGGCACAATGGCTCGCCTTGTTGTCGGGATGGTCCTCACAAGTCGGGTCTATCATGCGCATGTCGAGTGCCATCTTTCGGGCATAGTCTGTGGCAATGAGCATCTTTGCCTTCTCTTCCGTTTCCGACAGAGGCAGTCTGCCGAGGATGGTGGCATCACCCGTCTTGGCAAACTCCATCAGCTTTTGGATGAAGTCCTCCTGCTCGGGTGTCGGTGGTATGTTATGAAGGATCTCGTTCTTCTGTGGTCTGTCCACGCCTACTGCCTCCGCCGTGCGATAGTCGGTTATCTCGTTGTAGAAAGCAGCAAGCTCCGGTACCTTGATGAAGTATCTGAAACGTTCCTTCTGTACGATGTTGTTGGTGACGTTAAACTCGAAGTCGGTAGTTTTCTTGGCGAAGATTGCCGCCCACGCATCGAAACAGCGGATGTCCTGACGCTCCAGTTCCTTGGGGCGCAGGTACTTGAAAAGCAGATACAACTCTGTCAGTGAGTTACTGATAGTTGTTCCCGACAAGAATGTCGCTCCCAAGTCTCTGCCTGTCCGCTCCTGTATGGTTCGGATGGCAAAGAGCATATTGAGTGCCTTCTGGCTTCCCTCGCTGTTGCCGAGTCCTGCCACACGGTCGTGACGGGTGTTGAACATGAGGTTCTTGAATTGGTGGCTCTCGTCCACAAACAAGTGGTCGATGCCCATCATGCGGAAGTCCACCACATCATCGGTACGTTGCTCGATGCTGTAGGCTATCTTCAGCAACTTCACCTCCAGATTCTGCTTCCGCTTTTCCAAGCCTTTGAGCATTCCCCGTGACACGTCTTTGCCCTGCGTGCGTATCACTTCCAAGTTTTCCTCCACGGTATCAAGCTCCGCCTGCAATATCTGCCGCTGGAGTTCTGGCGATTGCGGTATCTTCCCGAACTGGTCATGCGACATGATTACACAGTCATAGTCGTTGTTCTTGATGTTGTTGAAGAAACTGACACGGTTCTTGGTGGAAAAGTCCTTCTCCGAGGCATAGAGTATCCTCGCATGGGGATAAGCTGTCTGATAGGTGGCAGCTATCTCCGCGACATTGGCTTTCAGTCCGATAATCATCGGCTTGTGAGCCATACCGAGACGTTTCATCTCATGCGCAGCCATGCACATGATAAGGGTTTTTCCAGTGCCGACCTCATGGTCACATATCCCGCCACCGTTCTGCAAAAGCATCCATACACAGTCCTTCTGACTTGGGTACACACTCTTGACACCATACTTTCCGCCAAGGACTTTCAGATCCAAACCGGGGAAGGTCTGGTGAGAACCGTCATACTTCGGACGCACAAAGCAGTTGAACTTCCGGTTGTACATCGTGGTCAAGCGTTCCTTAAAGGAGTCAGACTGCTCCTCCAGCCATTCGGTGAACCCGTTGCGGATTTCGTCAATCTTGGCATTGGCAAGCTGTATGCCCTCGCTGTCACGCACCTTGATGTCGTTGCCGTTCTCGTCCTCACCGATGCTCTTCATCATGTCGGGACAGGTGTTGTGCAGGGCATGTTTCAGAAGACTCATGCCGTCATAGTGGCGGTAATATCCCTTCACCATATACTCATCCGTGATGGCCATGGTCTTCATACTGCATTTTGCCGAATATTCGTCCATGCTGTCGGAATAGACGATGCTGACCTGTGTATTGAAGAGGTGGCTCATGTAAGCGGAATACACACCTGTAGGAATCCAACGCTCACCGAAGTTGAAGTCCAAATCCTCAAAGGCTATCGGTTCGGGAATGCTTGCCTTCAAGGCTTCCAACGACTCCCTCACGATTGCATGGTCGGGATTTTCCTTCAGCCATTCTTCTATACGCTCCGCTTTCTCTATGACATTGCCAGCAATGAAGCGGTCGGCTATCTCGTAGCCGTCTATGAGCGGATTGTAATAGATGCGCCCTTTAAGCGCTTCCGTCAGTTCCTGTTCCGGCATATCCGATAATTCAGTCATATACGGCAAGTCGATACGGCCGAACTTGTTGAGCGAGGCGGTGAGCGCTTCCTCTGGAGAATCCACATGACTGACCTCGTCAAGCGAAAAAGAGACCGGGTGGTCGAAGATGTCTGACTTTGTAAAATGTCCGTTTTCCACCCGTTCCAACGATAGCATGTCGCGCCCAGAGGCATCCATAAGGATGAACTTCACGTTCTGCTTGGCATTGAGGTTGCCGAAGCGGATGAAGAAAGCATCATAATAGACATTCAGACTCTCACGCATCTGCTTGTTTTCCGTCTGTTCTTCCGCTTCATAGGTGTAAAGTTTCTGATAGGCATCACGGAGAGCGATATACAAGACTGCCTTTTCTTTCTGCTCCATATTCAGATCCAACGGCATGAAGGTAGCACCATACTTGGTAAGGTCTTTCAATACACCGATGTTTCCGGCAGAGTCGAGCACCATAGAACCCTCACGATGAAAACAATCCAGTTTCTCATCAAATGGACGGGGCTTCATAGCATCCTCTTTCTTCTTTGCCAGCTCTTCTCGCTTTCTTTCTTGCTCTTTTTGTTGTTCCCGCTCATGATCTGTTTCTTTCAATGTGTTCTGAGTCTTGGAATCTTCTTTTGCCTCATTCCCTTTCGACTGTCCATGCCCGATTTGAACTTTGAGAACTTCTATCGGTTCCATCGGCGGCTTGAACTTCGGATCAAGCGTATCTTCAACGCCCAGAGCCTTGAGTTGCTCCTGACGGTGCAGTTCAGCCTTTTGGCGCAGCAGCACCCTGTCTTCGGGAGCCATGGTCATCATCATCTCGTAAAAGCCGTTGATTGGCGGATTCTCTTCCCAAGAGATGCTTGCGTATGGTTCATCACCAGGCAGGATTGGTTTTGTCTCCAGTGTTGTTTCCTGCTCTTTTGCATCTGTCAACGAAGGCTTTTCTTCTTTTTCCACAGGCTTTGTCACAACTTCAAAAGTCGGATTGACGCTTTTTACCAACGGACTTGCTTTCTTTCTTGACACTTTCTTGGCGACAGCACCCACTGTTACCTCTGCTTTCTTCTTTGTAGCATGGACAGTCAGACGGTTTTCTTCTTCCATTCCCCAAAGGTCAAACAGAGTCATTTGGACTGGCGGCTGCTGATGATTGGACTTTTGGGATAGCTCAGCATCATCAGTAGGCTTTTCCTGCTTTTGCAAGGATACTACCGTATCGTTCTGCTTTACCTCAATGGAAGGCTTTATCTTCTCTGTTTCTTCTATCTTTTCTGTTTCTTCAACCTCCTTAACTTCCTCAGAATTTGTTTCCTCTATCCCCAAGTATCGGTTCAAATTGAGGTTCCTCTTAAAGTCTTCATGGAGCATCTTTCGCAAATCCTCTGCAATGCCTTCCACACCATCCTCATGCGTGTATATCATTGCAGGTTTGCCGAACGGGTCAGTATCCAACTTTGCTGTTGTATGGATAATGCGTTCCGGATGCTCCAGAAAGTAGTTGTTTGTCGGAATGCGGTTCTCGTCATTATAGACAGTGTCAAGCAGGTTGTCGTCTCCTCGCAGCGACTCCTTTTGGGTATTTTTCTGCAGAATGATGAGGTCACTGCCCACTTCCGTGTTGGCATTTTCCGTGAACAGGTTGTTGGGAAGACGAATCGCTGACACGAGATCTGCATGATAGAGCATCATAAAACGCGCGGCACTGTTGTTTTTGGCATTCAATACGCCTTGTGAGGTGATGAAGGCAACCAACCCGCCGTCCCTTACCGTATCAAGAGCCTTGACAAAGAAGTAGTTGTGTATGCGTCTGGTGACAAGTGCCCTCATGCCTTTCATGGCTGTATAGGACGGATCAAATACGGCAACATCGCCAAAGGGAATATTTGAGATGGCGAGGTCGAAGTAGTCATTGAAAGGCTTTTCTATCTTCTCGAATCCCTCTATGCGCACTTTCTGCTCCGGGTGCAGATGGCGGAGTATCTTTCCCGTAAGCAGGTCTTTTTCAAATGCCATAATGTCTGCCTTGGGATTGTTATCCAAGACGGAATCGACAAAGGCTCCGATACCTGCCGAGGGTTCAAGCACCTTTTCGGGGATAATCTGATGCTCTTTCAACACATCCGTCAGAACCTCCGTAACGGCTGACGGCGTGTAGAATGCCGTAAGGACGGACTGTTTCAGACTGTCCATCAACTGTTTGTACTCGCTTTCATTCTTGCTGTTTTCACGGATAAGTCTATGCAGCTCCACTGTTGGAGCAAACAATTCAAGGTCTGACTTTGCCCAATGGACGGCATCCGCCAGTTCCCTGGCAGGGTTCAGGATGCACTTCAATCCCCCGAATCCGCAGTAACGCTCCAGAAGGAGACGCTCACGGGCAGTCGGCGTGCGCTGTTCCCTGTCAAGGATGAATGCTGTCTCTATCGCCTTGATGTTGTCGTTCAGCCGTTGTTTTCTATTGTACGCCATTTGACTCTATGAAAAGGGCAACGGCTCCCGTCAGCTCTGTATAGAGCTGGTCATAGTCCGGTGACTGGGCAAAATTGTCATCGGTGAGGTCGTAAATGGAATACACGTTGTCAACCAAAGGCAGGAGGTGATTGACAAACGCTTCCTGGTCTTCTACTGCTACCTCCAGGGGAAACTCACTGTCAACAACATCATACAGGATGCTGTACTTGGAAATATGGAGACCTTTCAGTAATGCTGACATGGCAAGCTCTTGTGCCGCATCGGCAAAGAGGGCATCACGCCGTGCCTGCTCATATACTTCTGCGGCATGGTCTGCACGTTCGCGGATAAAGTCCGCATCGCTGGCTTGTGGAAAACGGTTCTCTCTGAGGTGGTTCAAGAGGTACAGTCCGTAATAGGACAGTTCTGTCTGTGCCTGTTTCTTTCTGTTCATTTGTCTGTTGAATGGATTAAGTGGTGAATAATAAACCGTGGATGGCGGTTGATGTTTGTTGAAAGCAAGAAAAAGGCACTCGGTATCCCTCCGAGTGCCGCCACTTAATCCACAGTAAATAAAAGCATCCTGAATCAAGACACCATTTATGAACCATGTTTCGGTGGCAAAGGTACAAACTATTTCTTGTACCGCTTCACATTTCCTCGCTTTTCTGCTGTTTTGCGCTCTGCAAAGACGAATTTCGTGTTGAAATTCTCGTCAAAGGCAATGGCTGCGGAGAATGATTTGCCTTGCTTGCTGGTGAAACCATTGAGCATTCTGGTCTTGCCCTTGGTGAGCAAGTCGGTGATGTCGGAATCTGTGAGCAACTTTCCTGCTACCTGCTTGAACACTGGCATACCGCACTCCTTGTTGCTGCATCTTACTACCTTTCCGAAGAACTGCATGGTACCTTGCTTGCATTTAGGACACTGGCAGCCGGAATCCTTGTGGCTGAAAAGTCTGTCGCAACCTAACAATTCCGCAGTGATTTCACGGGTATAGCCTTCGATACTATGGGTGAACCCGTCTGCACTTGCTTCACCTCGTTCAATCTTGGCAAGTTCCGCCTCCCATTTGCCCGTCATCTCCACATTGGCAATCGCCATGTTCTTCACCACGGAATGCAGGGCGAGTCCTTTTTCCGTCGGCACAAGTTTCTTCTGCTGGCGCACCATATACTCTCGTTTGAGCAGGGTTTCGATGATGGCGGCACGTGTGGCAGGTGTGCCAATACCGCTGTCCTTCATTGCCTGGCGCATCGTATCATCTTCTATCTCTTTGCCTGCGGTCTCCATTGCTGCAAGCAATGTGGATTCCGTATGCAATGGCTTCGGTTTGGTCTTGCCCTCCGTGATGGTGCAGCCAGAAAGAGTGATATGCTGTCCTTCTTGCCAGTTGGGAATGACTTGCTCCTTGACCTCATTGTCTGTTGCGTCTGCATCCTTGTCCTGCCTGTTGTTCTTTTCCTTGAGCGACAACGCTCGCCAGCCAGTCTGTCGGATGATGGAGCCACTGATGCCAAACTCAACTTCATGATCCACTTGCGCCGATACGGATGTGATGTCCTTGATGCAGTCTGCCGAGAACGCTTCAATCATCCGGCACAATATCATGTCATAAACGATCTTCTCGTCCTTGAAAAGACCAATGGCTGCATTTTCTGTGATGAGCAGGGCATGGTGGTCGGTCACTTTGGCTGCATTCACGCTGTTCTTGCAGTAGTCCTCACTGCCAGACAAGAGTTTCACTTTTTCTCCATATTCCGAATGATTCTCCAGATTCTTGAAGAGTTTGGGAAGGGTGGCAAATACATCATCCGAGATATAGCGGCTTGATGTTCTTGGATAGGTGATGAACTTTGCCTCGTAGAGTTTCTGGGCGATGGAGAGTGTATGCTCTGCCGTGAAGCCATGCTGGGAGTTGGCTTCTTTCTGCAAGGTGGTGAGGTCGTAAAGGAGCGGTGCCTTCTCCACCTTTCGCTTGGTTGCGACCTTTGTGATGATGGCCGAACCGGTATCTTTCACCTTATTATATATATCGGTTGCGGTGCCTTTGTCTGTCCAGCGGTTGACTGATGTGAACTTCAGTATATTGCCATTGTCTGTATCAACCACACCGAAGTGTACCTGCCAGAACGGTTTCGACTCGAAATGCTTGTGTTCCCAATAGCGTTCGCACACCATGCCAAGGGTCGGAGTCTGCACACGACCTACGGAATAGGTGCCACGTCCTGCGGCTATAGTAAGGGCTTGTGTGCCGTTGATGCCGACGAGCCAGTCTGCCTCACTTCGTGCCTTGGCTGCATGATAGAGATTGTCATACTCCTTGCCATCCCTGAGGTTCAGAAGTCCCTCACGGATGGCGGTGTCCGTAAGCGAACTGATCCAGAGACGGTCGAAAGGTTTCCTGCAACCGAGATACGCATAGAGGTATCGGAAAATCAACTCTCCCTCACGTCCGGCATCGGTTGCTACGATAATGCGCTCACTGCTGTCAAACAGCTTGCCGATAATTTTAATCTGGGCAAGCACACCTGCATCTGCTTTGTAGCCGTTCTCAGTCTTGACTTGTCGGGGAACAAGAACGAACGGGGCGGGAATCACAGGCAGATTCTCTGCATGGAATCCCTTCATGCCGTAAGTTTCCGGCATGGCTGGTTGCACTAAATGTCCGAATGCCCATGTCACAAAATAGCCATTGCCCTGCATATAGCCTTCCTCACGCTTGTCAGCTCCCACAATGTGGGCGATTTCCTTGGCTACACTTGGTTTCTCTGCGATGATTGTCTTCATTGTCTGTTGTTTTTGTGACATCCGCAACCGTGGGATAGACGGTCGCAGATGTCGGTTGTTATGATGGATGATTAACTCTGTGGATCAAGTGGCGGCAACTACATCTTCACGCTTCTTGCCTTTCTCTTTGGCTTCTGTTCCTCGGCGTTCTGTTCCTTCTGCTGCTTTTCGTTCTTTGGCGCAGACTGTCCCGGACTCAGCGGATCCTTGGTGTGCTTGGTCGCCTCATGGGTCTTGCCCTGCTCGTTGACGGCGACTTGTACCTTGTTCTCATTGGTCGGAATCTGTTCCTTCGCCTGTTTGAGGTCTGGATTGTTGCGGTAGGAACGTGGCTGCATTTTGTCGAAGTCGAACTTTACGTAGGCGGTATAGGTACCGCTGCCGTTCTTGTTCGGCACGTCCTTGATCTCGATGGTCTTGCCTGCCACATAGTCGTCCTTCTGCTGCTCGGTCAGTTCCTTCTTGAAATAGGTGTTGAGTCGGCGGATGGTTCCATCCTCATTGAGCCAGTGGTTGGGATCTTGCTGCTTTTTCTGGCCGCCCGCATCACCTTCTGCCTTCTGCTCCTGCTTGTCAGCGGTTTGCTTCTTGTCGCCATTCTGTTTCTGACCTTGCGCCTGTCTTGTGCTGCCAGGCACGAACTCCACGCCACGCTGTTCTACATTCACCTGCAACAGCGGTGTAAACTTACGCCCGTTGGCAAGCTCAATCTCCTTGCGAAGCGGAATACCTGAGTAGAGCACTCTCTTGTCGTCCTTGGTAATAGGTGTCTTGCCGATGGTATCTGGTATGCGCACCTTGTTGGTAGGGATGTCAACAATCTCATTGGTGAGACGATCGATACTGATGAAATGAGGACGCAGCTCACCTGTATTCTTGTCGGGGAAATCCACTACCTTTCCGAGGTTACCGTTCTGCAACAGGTTCTTCTTGTCCTCAGGAGTGAAGGTATAGCCTTTGTAAGCGACATCGAGTTTTGGCTCGTTGCGCACGAAATGCGGCACGAGTTGCAACTGGTCGTTATCGTCCTTGCGGAATGACAGACGGGCCTGTATCTCTATCTGTTCACCGCCGAAGGTCGGCTTCACAATCACAAGCCCCGTCTTGCCGTAGTTGAGCAGGGCTTTCATATCCTTCTCATTCATACTGTTGAAGTCTATGCCATATTTGGCACCAAGTTCCTGCAGGTTCACATCGTTACCACTGATGAGGTTCTGCTTTACACCCGGAGCGGTCTGTGCCTGCTGTTCGGTTGCGGTCTGTTCTGGTTTCTGTTCCATGTCGTTCTCTTTTTCGTTGGTTTGTTCAGATGATACATTCTCTTTTTCTGTGTTAGCTTGCGTCTTGGACGCATCGTCCGATGATGCGGTTTCTTTCGCCTGACCTTCCGATTGCTTTGCCTCTTTCTCATAATTGGAGGTGTCAACCTTGTGGGCGGAAAGAATCTCCTTGTTAGCCTCCGGATCTTTCAGCAACTCCTTCATCACACCAAGCAGGTTTTCCACCTGGTCTGCCGCTATGCGATAGAATCCGAATCGGCTTGGCTCCTTGCACTGGCGGAAGAAGTTTCTAAAGAAACTGTCCATCAAGTCGCTGTTGCGGTCAAAACGCAGGAAGTCGGGCGTGTTCTCCGCCTTGGCGGGCGCTCGCTTCGGTGTGCCGTCTCTGCTGAGTCCGGCGACGACGCTGATCTCGCCCGTCTTTTCGTCACGGACTACCAACACGTCCTGTTCATCACTTTTTTTCTTTTGTACCATAATTGTAAATTTTTAATGGTGAATACTGTTGTTATTTGAATTTCTGATGAATGCGAGTCAAGTAATGCTCCACATTCTCTTTCTTGAATTCTTTGACATTATTCTCTACAAACTGCATCACATCCTCTTCCGTGTAGTATGTTTTCTGCCCCAAACGCTTGTAGGGAAGCACTCCCAGACTGCGATAGCGTTGAAGGGAACGAGGGGAGATTTGAAATAAGAGGCAGAGGTCTTGGTTGTCGAGCAATTTTTCATTGATGGCAGAACTTCCTTTTTGCTCAGTCTCTCGTTCGTGTCTCAACATCAGCATGTCGTAGATGCCGTCTATCTTTTTGTGTAGGTCATGGAGATATAACTCCAGTTTTCTCAATGTTCCATCTTCCATGCTCATGTTTCCTTTGCTATTGTTCGTTCCTCAACCATTCTTTCAATGGCTTCAACTTGGTATCGGCATTGATTGCCAATTTTAATAAAATCAATGCGGTTCTCTGAGCGCATTCGCTGCAAGGTGCGCTTGCTCACACCAAGCATCTTAGCTGCATCGTCATTGGTCAACATCGGCTTCAATCCCTTACCCGTCAAGTTTTCTTGAAATGCCATTTTTGCCAATCGCACGTACTGGACTATTTCTGTCAACTGTTCTGTCAGCTTTTTGAAGGCTGCACTTTCCATTGTTATTACTTCCATTCTAATTCCGTTTGAAATGTTATATAATTCGTTGTTTTGATTTCTCGGCGGCAAAATTAACCATTTGCGAAATACCCGTTTAACAACTCATTAATGACCCACGTATAATTTTCTTGATTTTTCTTGCCCAGCGGTCGGCAAAACCCAGAAAAGCACTGCCACAGTTATTCATTTTCATTGTTTTTCAACATACACACATTAACTTTGCACCCGAATTTGTTGAACCAATAAAACAGAGAATATGGAAGTAGTAACAATGGAAAAGAAGGCATTCGACTTAATGATGGCAAGATACGATGCCTTGGTAAAGAAAGTTGAGTTGCTGAAGCATAAGGCTAACGGCAAGCGTCTGAACAAATGGCTTACAGGTCATGAGGTCTGCCAGCAACTTCGCATCAGCCAGCGCACCTTACAAAAACTTCGTGACCGCCGTTTCTTGGGGCATACCCAGATAGGTCGCCAATTCTATTACTGCCCCGAAGAGGTCAAAGCCATCGTTCCGCTTATCGCCAGAATCAAATCGGTATAGCATAAAGCCAAACTCGCCCAAGGCAAAGCCGAAAACTTTACCCTGGGCGAGCCAACACATTTTATATTCACCACTTAATCCAAATTGTAAACAATGAACATGAACCAACTTCTTACGCATGAGAGCAAGTCGATAGACACCGCCATGCAATCCTTGAAGAAAGCCAACAACTGGCTATCCTCATTCATCGAGTCCTACAACCCACCTTTGGACGGGGAGCGATACCTCACCGACAAGGAACTCTCCGAGCATTTGAAGCTTAGTCGCCGCACCTTGCAGGAATATCGCAAACAAGGCATCTTGCCCTACATTATATTATGTGGCAAAACCCTCTATCCGGAATCCGAGATACAAGCACTTCTCACTGGTAATTACCGCAAGCCGATAATCGACGGCACTGTTTCACAAGGGGAGGGTACGGCTTCATAATAGCGAAACAAAAATAGCGTACAGGGTACAACGATAAAAATCGTTCCTTCTGTACGCTATTATATTATAAAGGTGTAGGAATCTTATTAAAAGATGAAAGATTCTAACTTGCACCTTTTGGTGTCGTTCCGTTCATCACAATAATCATTGGATACTCGTGTTTTACTTGCTCTGCTTGGCAATCCTTGCGGTTCACAACCTTACTGATAAACCATTGTCTGAACAACAAGGCTTGGTATGTATCCATTTGAAGTGCTATGGCGATAATCACTTCCATATCATAGACATGCGCAGAATATCCATTTTCAAGTTTGATGTATTGCGAATGCTGGAAATCTTTCAGCACACTTTGTTTCCAAATGCGCTTGATGGTATTCTTCACTGCTGTCCCTGTTACATTCAACAGTTCGGCAATCTCCCAAACTGTCATCCACACCTCACCATGATGTGGGGCGTAGATGACCATATCTTCTTGTATTGTTATCACTTGTCGTTTCATACTCTGCCATTTATAGTGTTAGTATTATCGTTGCAAACATTTCCAAACGTGAATTCCTCAATGTTATTAATCTGCTGAGACAACTTTTCCACGTCTTTGCTCAATTTCTCCTTGGTAATTTTGGCATACACCTGGGTTGTCTTTATGTCCTTGTGACCAAGCATTGAACTCACGGTTTCTATTGGAACTCCGTTGGAGAGGCAAACCGAGGTTGCGAACGAATGACGGCTCATGTGCACAATTTAAGCAAAAGCAACGGAAAGTGAATATGAGAGGAATGAACTGCAAGTGGTTGAGAATGAGCAATATTTCATAATTCTGCCAATTGGCTGCAAAGCAAATCCGAGCAGGATATTGAGTTATTTCAGTTACCAAACCGTTAGCGGTCTGTTACCGAAACCAACACTGCTAACGTGGTGAAAAACAAATAGTTTGTCACCAGTGTTTGTTGCACCGTTCTGCACCACTTTCAATGACGGAGAATGCTTACTGATTGATTATTTTTGCAAACTAAAAAAGTAAGCAGATGAAAGTTGAAAAATTCAAGGTGCTGCTCTACCTTAAAAAGAGCGGATTGGACAAGAACGGTAAGGCTCCCATCATGGGACGCATCACCCTCAACCGAACAATGGCGCAGTTCGGTTGCAAGTTGTCATGTACGCCAAAGTTATGGAATCCACGTGAGAGCAGACTTGACGGCAAGAGCAAGGAGGCTGTGGAAGTGAACGCCAAGATTGACAAGCTGTTGCTGGCAATAAACTCAGCCTACGAGTCACTTGTGGAGCGCAAGACGGATTTTGACGCAAAGGCGATAAAGGATCTGTTTCAATGCAGTGCAGACACTCTGATGACCTTGTTGAAGCAGCTTGACGCCATCATTGCGGACATTGAGTCAAGAATCGGCATCGACTACAAGAAAGGCACGCTGCCAAACTACCAGTACACTCGCCTGACATTGGGATTGTTCGTCAAGAAGCGTTATGGAACTGACGATGTGGCATTCGGTGAGCTTGACGAGCAGTTTATCCGTGAGTACATGGACTTTTGCTTGGACCAGAGAGGTCTTGCACTTGATACAGTCCGCCACTATCTCGCCATCTTGAAGAAGACCTGCCGAATAGCTTTCAAGGCAGGACACTCCGAGCGTTATCATTTCATGCACTTCAAGCTACCTCAAAAGAAAGAGAATCCACCAAAGGCATTGACACGTGAGGACTTCCTGAAAATTCGTGACCTCGAAATACCAGAGCGAAGAAAATCGTTGGCTTTGACCCGTGACCTTTTTCTTTTCGCCTGCTATACAGGCACGGCTTATGCCGATACTGTTTCTATCACGGAAGAAAACCTCTTTCGTGATGAGGAGGGTAGCCTTTGGCTGAAATACCACAGAAAGAAGAACAAGATGCTTGCACGTGTGAAGTTACTGCCAGAGGCGCTTGCCATGTTGGAGAAATACAAAGACCCGACAAGACCTACTCTTTTACCGCCACAGGAATTTCGAGTGCTGAGAGGTAACATGAAAAGTCTCCGAGTACTATCTGGCATAAGTATGGATTTGGTCTATCATGTTGGACGGCACAGTTTCGCATCGCTCGTTACGCTCGAAGAAGGTGTTCCGATAGAGACTATCAGCAGAATGCTTGGTCACAACAACATTCAGACCACGCAAATCTATGCACGTGTCACCCCGAAAAAGCTATTTGAGGATATGGACAAGTTCATCGAAGCCAACAAAGACTTCAAGTTTGTCCTGTAATATTTTCACAAAATAAGAAAGGAACATAACAATGAGAAGTACATACAAGCAGTTTTATTATATCAACCGTGGCAGAGTAAAGGCAGACGGAACCACATCTATATTTTGCCGTATCACGATTGACGGCAAAGTGTCAGCCATAGCAACAGGTCTTTACTGTGCTCCCGAAGAATGGGACACGAAAAAGGTGAAGCCAAGAATGCAAGAGTGAACGGACAACTGCAAGCGTTCAGACTAAGAATTGACGAAGCCTACGAGCAGGCAACAAAGGAAAAGGGCATCGTTACCGCCGAGATTCTGAAGAATGTTATTGTTGATGCAAATACTATCCCGATGACATTGCTTGCCACTGGCGAGGAGGAGCGTGAACGCCTTAGGCTGCGCTCCATCCGTATTAACTCAACATCTTCTTATCGCCAATCTAAGACATCGCAGCTCAACTTGCGAGAGTTCATCGGGTTACGAGGAATGAATGACATTGCATTTGAAGATTTGACTGAGGAATTTGGCAAATCTTATAAGTTGTTCTTGATTGGCAAAGGGTATAGTGCATCCAATACGAACCATAATCTTTGTTGGCTGCAACGCTTGGTTTATATCGCTGTTGACAGAGGTCTGCTGAAATTCAATCCATTGGAAGATGTCGGATATGAAAAGAAAGGCTCACCAAAGCGTAGACATATATCCAGAAATGACTTGCTGCTCATTATGGAGACTCCTATGGAAGATAAGGCTTTGGAGTTGGCACGAAGAATGTTTGTTTTCTCCAGCCTTACAGGTTTGGCTTATGTCGATTTACGTAACCTGTATCCACACCATATCGGGATGACGGCAGACTGTAGAAAATACATCCGTGAGAAAAGAGCAAAGACAAACAACGAAGCGTTCATTCCCTTGCATCCGATAGCTGAACAAATAATGTCGCTATACAATACAGCGGATGATAGCAAACCTGTTTTCCCTCTTTCTTCACGTGATTCCATGTGGTTTGAATTTCATTCACTCGGTGTGGCTTTGGGTATAAATGAGAACCTTACCGCACACGTCGCAAGACATACATTCGGAGTAAACATGGTTACTTCGGGCATATCAATGGAAAGCATCGCCAAGATGATGGGGCATTCCAACCTGCGAAGCACCCAGGTCTATGCCGTCATCACCGATGACAAGATATCCAAGGACATGGACAAGCTGATGCAGCGCAGAGAAACAAAAGAAACTGACCAGAATAAAAATAAGGAGGACGGGAAATGAACAGAGGGATAATAACAATCAGTGAGAGTGGAACGGTATCCATGCCGACCGATACTGTATGGATGACCATGCAGGAGATTGCCGACATGTATAATGTGTTCGGCTGCTATGTGCGCAAGGCTGTCAAGGCTGTATTTAAGGACGGCATTCTGAAAGAGCAGGGTGTGCGTCGTCATGTCAGGAAGAACGACCGCATCAGCTATGATGTGTATAGCCTTGAACTCGTCATTGCGGTAGCCTTCCGTATTGACAGCATTGAGAGCAGATCCTTTAGGGAGTTCATCATGCAGTCCGTCATCGGCAGGCAGACAAGCCGCACCAAACTGGTCTGTATCTTTACAGAGAACGCAATGGCATAGACCTGCCATAAAGCAACGTTCCTTGGAGGCTTTGCGCCTCCAGCCACTTGGGCGAACCACCGCAGTGTGTTTTAGCATGGTATTAGATTTATACAGGTAACACAAATGATACCCGGCAAACACGAACAACTCGGTATAGCCAATAAAACGAGGCGACAACCTATAACAGCCACACTCGGTAAGTTATACGTTGTCGCCTTGTTCATTTCACACACTCATCAAGGACATTCTCCTACACACCTTTCATTCTGTATGCTTCACGATAGTTAGCCATCAGAATCTTCTGAATGTCGGACTCGCGGTAGAGTATCTTTCCGCCAAGCTGGATATACGGGATGACACCGTTGTTTCGGTAGTCCTGCAGGGTTCTACGGCTCAGTTGCAGCCTGGCACAAAGCTCCTTGTCCGTCATGAACCGCTCACCGCCAAGCATGGGGCGGTAGTTCATCACGGCACGTTCAAAATTGTCAACCATTCGGTTGAGGTGGTTCACGATGTGGTTCATCCACTCGCTGTTTCTTGTCATTACTTCATTGCTCATAGTTGTCTCGTTTTATTGTTGATACTTACGTTACTCGGTTTACTTGCTGCTTTGGATTAAGTGGCTGTTGTATATTGACAGCCTAACCTGTGCGCTTGCGAAAGCGCATGTCCTTTTCTTGTCCTCCACTACTGCTACGATAGCCATCACGTCCTCCGGCTTGTAGTAGGTCTTGTGGCTGATTTGCGTATAAGCCAAAGTTCCGTTGTCCCGAAGCGTCTGCACTGTCCGTGGGCAGATGTTGAGCGTCTGACACACGTCCTGCGTGTCGAGCCACTTGTTCATGGTCTTGTCCTCACTGCGCTCACGGATTCTGTCCATGTGCTTCACGAAGTTCTCCAACTGGGCATCAAGATAGTTGAATGCCTCTTCCTCGAATACGATGAATCCCATACTTTTCTTTTTCTAAGTTTATACTATGTTGTATGTCGCAAAGCTCCACACATATGCTGTGCTCCACGTTTGTGAGTGCAAAGATAAGGCACGGCAATCTAAAACAAGCGTTTTCAATTTCTGTGGCAGTATGTTGCCGGGGTTTGCCGACTTCAACGCCAAAACAACAAGAAAAACTTGCACGACTGCAACGAATACATGAACAATGATGATTTGAGAAATACGTTGAAGTTCTCACAACTATCTCGGTATGCAAATAAGCAAGCCACAACTAAATTGCCACGTTACACCCAATCAGTTGCATGGCTGCACTCAGTACACTTACTTTGCACCCGACAATCGGTCAATGGTGCAAACCGTGACCACTATACAAACAAATAAAACAGCATAAGCTATGGCAAGAACAAAAGATGCAGTCTTGGCTCCTGAGCAAAAGGAGCTGATGGAAAAGAGTATTTGGATTTTGTTAAACCATCTACGTATGGCAACAAAGCCAATCCAAGTAGTTGTAATTCTCTATGATGATGTAGAGAACCCAGAGTTGAGAGCAATTGTAGAGAAAGTTGCAGCAACAACTCCCTATAGAGAGGAAACATCACCGAATGAGGCTCAATCGCCACCGAATCCGCTGAAGCGCATCAGCGGCAAGCAGCGCAAGGCAACTTTGGAGGAGTATCAGCAGACCTTCCTCCAAGTTCCAAGGATTGACGACCGCAAGCCTGTCTTCGTCAGTTCCGATGTACGAGACCGTCTTGATCGTGTCGTCCGCATCCTCGGAGGAAGGCGCATGAGCGTATCGGGCATCATCGAGAACATCGTGCGCCACCACCTAAGCCTTTATGAAGAGGACTTCGAGGCTTGGCGCAAATTGTGAGAATTAAGGTCTGTGACCTTGGACGTGGATAGCTGAAAGGCTGTAGTTCCAACTAACGTGTTCTGAGAGGGAGCGAGGTTATGTTTTGGGAACCCAAAACGCCTCGCTCCACCATGAGGGCGGAGGAATTTTGCTCCCGACGGTCGCAGAAAATGAGTGTACCAACTGTAAACAGTATATCGAATGACAAACATACAGGAACAGAGCAAGAAGGGCGGAAGACCGCCCACAGGCAGGGTTCGCAAGCTGTCGAAGTCTGTCACGGTGAAGTTTTCGAAGCCAAGCTACGAGGCACTGAGACTGAGGGCGAGAAAAGCCAACCGCAAGTTGGCGGAGTACATCCGTGAGTCCGCCTTGAACGGCGAGGTGGTCAGCGGACACAATACAGAGACGGTTGCCATTGCCAAGAACCTCATCGGTATGGCAAACAACCTCAACCAACTTACCAAGCTGTCGCATCAGAGAGGTTTCCACGAAACCCATGTGTATGTGGTGGACTTGTTGAGAAGATTGAAAGCCATCCTTGGCGAGTATCGCCAAGCAAGTCCAAAATCGAAGCCATGCGGAATAGGCAGAAAGGAGGATGCCACATGATAGGCAAGCTAAAGAAGGGCAGCTCATTTGCTTGTTGCATCCGCTATGTTACAGGCAAGGACGAGGCGAAAATCCTTGCCTCTGATGGTGTGTTACTCGGCACGAATACCGAGATGACGCAAAGTTTCGAGCTACAAAGGCAACTAAATCCAAGGATTAAGAAGCCTGTAGGGCACATAGCTTTGAGCTTCAAGCCCGAGGACAAGCCACGTTTGACGGATGAATTCATGGCTAAGATAGCCCTTGAATACATGCAGATGATGGGGATAAAAGATACTCAATTCATCATCGTAAGGCATCACAACACCGACAATCCACATTGTCATATCGTGTACAACCGCATCAATAACGAGGGCAAACTCATATCAGACAGGAATGATTACAGGCGTAATGAGCAGGTGACCAAGGCTCTAAAATCCAAGTATGGACTGACCTACGGAACGGACAAGAGCAATACTAATACTCGCAAGTTACGCAATGCTGAGCGTGCCAAATATGAGATTCACAATGCTGTAAAGGACGCATTGAGAATGGCAGATAGCTGGGACGAGTTCAAAAGTGAACTTGCAAAACGAGGTGTTCACTTAGAGTTTGTCTATAAGGATAAGGAGCGAACCAAGGTTCAAGGCATCCGTTTCTGCAAGGATGGATATAGCTTCAAGGGTACGCAGATTAGCCGAGACTATAGCTTTGGCAAACTGAATGCGAGATTAGAGGGAAAGGAGAACCTTTTATCAGCAAGAGCCAAATCTGCTCAGCAATACGAGCAAGGCAATCACAAGAACAACCAGGAGTCATCCATATCGGAGAGCAGTCAAGACCCTTGGGACGGTATTTCTTCCATTGGACTTTTGCTCCAGCCAATGCTCAGACCTTTGAGCAATTCCCAGAGGATGAATCATCCAAGAAGAAAAGAAGAAACGCAGAAGAGGCTTTAGCCTTTGATGCAAGTTACAAACCATTCAAACAACAAAAGAAATATGAAAGAAGAACTATTGGAAGCCATCTACGGCACAGTTGAGAGATTGGAGCAGAAAGTCGATGAACTTTCTGCTTCACCAAAGTACGCAGGAGCGGAAACAGTTCTCAGCCCTGCAAGTATTGACACAAGCAAACTTGAAAAGCCATCCTTTCTGTATCTGCAAAGAAGAGGAAACTATTGGAAAAATGGAAAAATTAAGAGAGGCTATCTGCATCTTTACCGACCTTACCAAGAAAGAAATAAGTAAAGATGAACAGCGAAGCAAACTCTTGTTTGATACGGTTAAGCAACTGAAGCAAGAGCAAGATGCTGCATCAAAAGACCTGCAAGAGCGACTTGACAACATAAACAATGCACCTCAGAAGAAGATTGTTACCCATCGTTTCGAGCCTACTTCAAAGTATGTTCTTCTTTTCATTGGTGGCTTGGCTTTATCTCTTGTTATCTCCATTTGGGGTAATCTCACCCAATGGCGAGAGCACAAAAATTGGGAGGAGGCAGACTTGAAGTATAGAGCCTTAAAATGGTTCTTCCATCTGACGACCCGAATATTCGCTACATCGAAAAGCATTTCTCTGTTTGCCGAGATGAGAAAGTTATTGATGATGTAAGAAGTCGTGTTGCTGTTTATGAAGATTCAATCTTTCGTTATCATAAAATGGTGGAGATAGCAGCATACAAAGATAGCTTGGTAAGAAAGTTGACAAACGAATCAAATGAAATCAAAAGGCTTATCAAGAAATAATAAGATGTTGTTTCTTGTGTTTGCACCATTGTAGCAGGTGGAACACTATATAAAAACTGATAGTGGCAAAAATATTACCTCGCCACCATCAGTTTGTTTTCGCATTTAATGAGAATTGGATTTTGTGCAATGTTATTTCTTTTTAACCTAATTTTATAGCCCGACCACAAGCACCAAAACGCAAGAATGCCCATAACAAAGATGAATATGTATGTGGCTATCGTTCCAATGAAAATTCTGCCACTATGCACCTCTAATGCCACATTCCAAAGCGACATCGGAAGTTGGTTCATGCTCGAAGGTTGAGGGGCAAAGTTTGTTCCCTCGTAATATTCTGCTACGACAGGGTGGAAAAGTCTTGGCTCATACCTGCGACAGCTTTCTTTCCGAATGGTGCTCCTGCTTCATTCGGTGCAGGTTTGTTCGTAAAGTAATCGGTAGCAGTTCCTTGTCGTCTGTCCCAAACAAACAAGCCGCTAAATGAACCGCAAAGCCATCTACCATTTGCATCTTTCTGTAATACATTCAATCCCATCACGCTGACAGGTGGAACAGAAGTAATAACTTTCACTGTAGCATTTTGATGTTCAATGAATAGAATCCTTCCGATGAGGATAACAGCCAATCATGGCAGCTCTCATCATAACGAATTATGCGGAGCTTGTCATTCCAAGGATTCTTGCTTCTGAGTGTTGTGCCTGGGATAGACGGAATCTTGCTTAACACTAATGCTATCATCACAGGAGGGCGGAGACACCAACCCGTCAGTGCAATCAAGAGCGCAAGTATGATAGTATATCGCCCGATTCTGTCATGCAGATGAAGCGAGGTTTGCAGTAATGCCTTTCGCTTCGGTCTCAGCCAAAGACGATACCCGTAATACAGAGAACCACAAGAATAATGGCTATGGCATCAACCACAATCTTTCCTGTTATTCCGAAAAGTTCTCCACTATGGAGCAGCCAAACGGTACGAAAGACAGTTACTTTGCCGTCATAATCCTTTGGCGCATGAAGTTGAATGCGCTTAAAAGTCTTATAAGGAGGAAGCGAGGTATAGACAAAGGAACGACTGAGCACTACAAGGGTGTCGCCATGCGAAGCGATGTCCGTAAATTTCTCCTCATCCTCCAGTGACATATTCACCTTATGCCATTTGTTATGCACTCCATAGCGATAAAGCCCGAAAGGTGAGACAGCAAATATCCTTCCATTATCAAGCCTTATGACATTTTTGATTTGACGATAGTCGGCACCTTCGGGCAACCCCTCATTGAAATCCTTGAAGTAGGAAGCCTTGGAGTCGGTAAGCCAGATGCCACCATTGCCATAAAGCAACAGTTGGCGACAAGAATCCACATTCCTCATGGAATCTAACATTAAATCCTTGCCAATGTCAAGCGTGCCTCGTAGCAAACCGCCATTCCATTTCTGAAACTCATAACGACTTGGCAGGTACTTCCTGCTCACGTTCACATCCTTGATGAGTGAACGATGATTGAGCAGGATGCCTGACACGCAGAACATCAGCATGAAGAAGCCAAGCCGATACCAAGCCATTTATGTTGTTTTCTCCAAGTTCCTTTCTTCATTGATTACCTTATCTGATTATCTATCTTATTTCTTTCTTTCTTCGCCTTTGCATCCTTGACAATCTTTCCTGCCAAGAAACAAAGTTCTATCACCATTACCACCCAATGCCAAGGATATTCGCTCGGATGTGCAATGAGCTTCCCGATGATGCCCGTGCGATTAAATGCCTCTACCGCTATCCAGAACACGATGACCGTTGCCGTACCCATTCTGATGTTTGCTCCCCACGATGGCAAGTGGAGTTGCTTGCGAAATACGTATGGGGCGGAAAGCAAGGCACCGAAGGCTACACCGAAGGTGACTGGACTCTCACGACCAAACAATTGAGGATCGTAGAGGTTCATCAGCAGGAGATAGCAAGTCCAGAGCATTGTGTTGATTTCCATGAAGGTAACAATGCTGGTGTGGCGTGTCATCGGGCGAGCGGCGATGAGTCGCTTGTTCTTCCCCAAGAAGAGCGTCTGCCACCAGTTTAGGAAGTTGCAGGCATTTCGGGAACAGAAGATGTAGAGCAACATCACCATTGCCCACAAGCCAAAGGTGGCAGGGAGCAAGAGATATTCAGGTCGGCTCAACACCTCTCCCGTTGTGGGGTCAATCTCAGCATGTGTGCCCCAACGATGGGCATAATACATGAAGAGGAAATCCACCCAACCCGTCCAATAGAACATACCACCAATGAGTCCGAGCAAGGTCTGGCGAGTCTGTCCCTTGACGAAGACACCGACCACTACCATCACCAAGCCCACGAATCCCACAGCCATGCCAGCACCCAATAACTGCGTGCCGTCGTAATTGTCCTTCAGCACTCGTGCCACCAAATGAACGATGGGCATGCTTCCTAAAATCACACCCATCGATACTATGGATTTCCACCAATATAGTTTTCTGTTACTCATGTGTCTTCTTCTTTCTTGCAGCTATCATGATATACAAAAGCAATGCCACGAATGCCACGAGGATGCAAATCATCTGGGTAGTATACTTCTCCGGCTCAATCCAAATCTCCTTGAAAAGTCAAGGCGACCAAGCACTTCCACAGGTACCCAGAACACGACAACCGTTGCGATAGCCATACGGATATTGGCTCCCCATGTGCTCAAACGCAACTGCTTTCGGAAGATGAAGAAACTACCTATCAGACAAGCTGCGGCAACAACCGAAGTTACAGGGTGATGGTCGCCGAGGAAATTCTTGTCGTAGCAGAACATCAACAGGAGATAGCTAGTCCAGAGAATCATGTTCAGTTCCATGAAGGTGACGATACTTGTATGATGCGTCATCGGACGGGCGGCAATCTTATTCTTGCTGGAACGGAAGAGAACACGCTGCCACCAGTTGATGAAGTTACATCCGTTTTGGTTGAGAAGATGTAGAGCACCATAATCATCATCCACATGCCGAAGGTGGCAGGGAGGATGAGGTATTCAGGGCGAGTCACAACTTCACCATTCTCCATCTCCGGCTGTGTACCCCAGCGGGTAGCATAGTACTGGAACAGAAATTCTATCCAACCGGTCCAGAAGAGCAGACCTCCGAAAAGTCCCCAAAGAGTTTGTTTGGTGTCTCCCTTTACGAAGACACCGATTACTACCATGATAAGACCTGCCAACCCCATGAAGAAGGCTGAGTAATGCACAGCTTCAGGAGTCATCGTCTTATCCATTATCATCATCAGCGCATGTCCCAACGGCATGGTAAAGAGTACCACGAGGAACGAAGCGATGGATTTCCACCAATTCAATTGTTTCATAATGTTTAATATTTACTTTAATTCGTCTAAGTAATAACTGATTCTTCCTCCCTCATCACCTATCTGCACATTGGCATCATACCAGGAGATAATCTGGAGCTTGTAATATCTCTCGCCATCCCACGAACGGATTACGTAGGTATGGAAAGAAGGTGTATATACTGGAGGTGGACCAGAGAAGGTCATTGCCTTTTCGAGCACCGGATTGCCGCTTACCAACTGCTTGGCTGGTCCGTTGTTCGGGTCGAACCAAGGGTTCTCTTTCATATCCAGTTTGTTGGCGATGCAATACTTGTTCCAGTCGTTCTGCGACATGGTGACATAGACGCTTGCCGAATCATCCACGGCGAAAGTCATGTTGTGTTCTGCCAGATAAGCATCTACCTGCGCCTTGCTCGTCCACTTATCATATTCGCCATAGCCCAGGTCGGCAGCTCCACCCTTGCCTATGCCGCTTGTTCCACTGTTGGTTCGCAGCTGGTAACCATCAAAGGCAAGGTCCCACTCCGTAGCAGGATAAGCCATCGTATTGGGGTCATCCTCCATGTTCTCCATCACCATAATGCTGCTTGCCTGGCGCTTCACCGTCTTATAGGTTAACTTGCCAGTGGCTTGATTCTTGGTAAAGATGGTATCGCCGTTTGCATCACGCTCTGCATCCTCGAAGATGTTCTTCTGTACGCCCTCGCTCCAATACTTTACGAGTTTGGCAGTACCTTTATAATGGAAATATTCCTCTATAGGCTTGCCATCAATAAAGGCGATGACACTCTGGTTAGGATTCAGCACATTATAGCGATGGCCCGTCTTCAGGTCGAAATAGAGCCAGTCGTTGGTAACACCCGTGCTATAACCTGTTTTTCGGGGCAAGGTATGACCCGTGAAGTCCTCAGCCTCATAAGATACGCAGCTCGTCATTGCGGCTGCCATACCTATTATATATAGTAATGCTTTCTTCATTATTTCTTCTTTCTAAATGCTTTTACCAATTCATCTACCAACACTTCCACCTGCACATGCGCCTTGGCTCCTGCCGTGGCTGGCACGTTAAACATGGTGATGCCCGAACCTAAGGTCTTTGGCACATAGTTAAAGATGTTATCCACACCCACCGTTACCTTCACCTTATTATAGAAGGTCTGAATCACCGACAGGTTGCACAATACATACTGAGGCAACTGGCAGCGGAAGTAGGCATCGTGGCTCTCACCGTTTACAGAGAGTCGGTCCTGCACGTCAAATTTCTTCTCACCCATGTAGCTTGCCGAGAAGGTGGCGCCCAGTCGGTAGTTCTTCTTATTGTACTTATAATCAAGACTTGCCGTAGCAGCATGAGGCGAAGTGGTGTTCACCTGGATGCCATCCGTCTTGCTCACGTTCACGTAGCTGTAGGTGGCATTCATCGTGAAGTGGTTGAGGAAGTGCCAGCGCATGATGGTCTCCAGTCCGATGAGGTTCTGCTTGGCAAGGTTGGTGTATTCAAAGTTATACTGCATGTCGTAGATGCGCCATACGCCCTCTATCTTCTTACGGAAGAAGTTGCCATACACATTGCCTGAGATGAAGAAGTTATCGTTCGAGTACTCTGTGCCCAGGCTCACGTAGTTGTTCTTCTCAGGCTTCAGGTCCTCGTTACCCTTGATCATGAACATGCCGAGGTGGTCCCAGTTGAAGAACAGCTCCTTGATGCTTGGCGAACGGTAGCCCATCGAGTAGTTGGCTCTCCATGCCCAGTGATCCGAAGGACTCCACTTGAAGGCAATCTTAGGCATCGCCATCAGTCCGAAGGCACGGCTGAAGTTGGTTCTCACGCCTGCCGATACCATCCAGTGGTCGTTCATTGTCCACTCGTCCTGCAGGAAAGCCTCCGTCTCCTTCAGCGAGCGGGTGCGCATGATGTGGGAGGCATCGCCGTTGAATCGGTCGCTCGTCAGGTCATCGCTCAGGTGCTCGATGCCGAGGATGAGGTCGTGCCCCTCGAACTTCTGCGAGGTGATGGAGAGGCGAGGCTGGAAGATACGGCTCTTATACACCTTGGTACGCTCGTCGATGCGCTCGTGGCGCTTGAAGCGATCGTAGAAGTCGCCATGCAGGGAGGCGGTAATCTTGAACCAGTCCTTGAAGGAGTACTTAATCTTGGTACCAGCTGTCCAGTCACGCGCCTGACTGAAGGTCATGTCCTGAATGAGGTCGTAGGTGTTCATATAGAACGCACTACCGTAGGCGAGGATTTCCAGGTTCTTGAAAGGGTCGTAGAATACCTTCTGCGATACCGAGATATGCTCCGTACCCTCGATGCCCATTGGCGGACGGGAAGCCACGCTGGTAATGGTCACGTCGTGGTCGAGCCAAGGGTTCGCCTCTTGGGTATATACCTTCTTGTCGTTCTCCGCCTGGTACATGTAGAAGGCATCGCTCGAAGAATACCAAACGTCGGTCTGCGAGGTCACCTTGCCAGCATTGAATCCTGCCGATACCCAGCTCTGCAGGTTGGGACGGTCGGCGTTCTTCTCAAACATATACAGGAAATCCTTTGGGGATGGATTCTTGTAGTTGGTCTCGTTCATCTGTCCCCAGCGCACACCTGCCTGAATGTCGATAGGCTTGGTGGTCTTCTTGGTGATGAGATTGATGACGGCACCCGATGCACGGCTTCCATAGAGGGTACTGCTGGCACCCTTCACGATTTCGATGCGGTCGATGGCATGGAGGTTGAATCGCTCATAGTCGAGGTTACCCGCCATGTCGCCCGTCAATCGCTCACCATCCTGCAGGAAGAGCACGTGGCGGGCATCCAAACCCTGCATGGAGATTTCGTTGCCGAATCCCACCTTCTGGATGTTCATACCCGGTGTCTCCTGTTGCAGAGCCTTGGTAAGGTCGGCATAGCCTGCATCTACCAGTTCCTTACCGCCGATCACCTGCGTGCTCACTGGCGAGAGCTTGATAGGTCGGGCGGTACGGGAACCTGTAACCACCACCTCGTTCACCTTCATCACGTCCTCGGTCATGAAGAGCTTGAGGGAGCTGTCATTTCCGATCGTTCCATTCAGAGGGTTATAGCCCACGGATACCACCTGGTAATAACACTTGCCACTCTGAGACACCGAGATGGTAGCCTCACCATCCATGTTGGTAACAACACGCTGTGGCGACTTCAATTTCTCGTTGTCGGCGTAGGTGATGACTGCGCCGATGATAGGTTGCTCGGTTGCCTTCTCTGCGATGGCAAACTTCACCTTGCGTTGCGCTGCCACTGGCAGGGCAAGGAGCAAGAGCAACCCCATGAACATTACTTTTCTAATTGACTTCATTTATATCGTTTTTACTTTTCATCCAAATTCTTCTTATAGCAATATTGCATAACGCTTATATCGAAGTTAGTTTATGCTTATATCAACAGCAGCTTACGCTTATACCAGCGTTAACTTGCGCTTATAGCAGTTTTGTTCTGCACTTATAGCACAAAAGCTTAATCTTTGTATAGCTTCAGATACAGAACTTTTATATGTTGAAAAGGCTTACACCTCTTGTTGATTTCTATTCCTTACACGATATTTCAGCCTCGCTATGGCTTATATCTTATCCTTTCATTTTTCACTTGCAAAAGAAAGAGAGATATGTCTGGGCATACCCTCTTTCTTTGATTATATGAACAATATAAAAGTTATCCTTGACCATTTTCTTTTTCCACTGTGCAAGGTCTTTCTCATATTGCTCAAACTCCGCCTTAAAATTGTTAAGGCGACTTTTGTCAATAGTCTGCTGGAATGTTTCTGTGCGTACATTCATCATATTGTAGTTTACAATAAACTCAATCTGATTTGTCAATACATTCAGATAACCATCAACAGATGCTCCACTTCCTGTTTGGCAATCATTTGGATCATCACCATTAGTGGTAACATTGCCATCTTTACCTTGGAATTTAACCCAACCTGCTTCTGGACGTTCTGACTTATCCCATGAATTGAGGTTCATGAACTTTGTGTTACACTTGAATGTTACTGCAAAAGGCATAGTGCCTACTGTAAAATCAACAAGTGAAAGAGTCATAGAACCATCCTCTTTCCAAATGAAATTAAACTTGGTTGGACAACCACTTGCCAAATGAGTTTTATCAACTCCACTCATGGTAGCCTTTGTGGATAAAACTATATCCCCGTTAAGAATGTCTTTTGCCTTTGTTACATATTCTTCTGCAGGTGGTTCTTTATTTAAATCATCATCACTACTGCACGAAGATACAAACAAAGCAAAATTCCTAAGATTGCAAGAGTAAAAAGTTTAATACTTTTCATTGTCAATACAAAACTGTAGCAGTAGCCAATATGTGAATAAAGGCTACTGCATACGTATATTATAAGATTACTTTAAAGTTCCTTTAAAATGGAAAGAAGCAGGGAATTTAATGATTGAAAGATAAGTACCGTGTACTTCCATATCAAACTCCAATGTGCCATTTTCTACTTTCGCATTGGTCAGAGAATCAAGATAAAGTTTGGCTGTACCACCAAACTTCAAAGTCAATTTTCCTGCAACAGCATCTTTCTCAGCTGTAATTTTACCTAGTCTCATCAACAGTGACTGGCAACTCGACAGCAATGGTTCCTGGCATTTTGCCAATCTGTGGGAAATCACAATACAAAACATTACCCTCGAGAGTAAATGTTGCACTCTCTGGATCATAACTGTTGCCATTCATTGTAACGTTGCTAATCTGACCAACGTAATCACCCTCATAGTCTGCTACACTTGTAACAGCAGTTACAGACTCAACACTTGTACTTGCCATAGCATTTGCTGCGAAGAGCATGCTCATAGCCATTACTACTAAACCGAAAATTTTCTTCATTGTTTTTAAATTAAATTTGTTAAACTTTTATTAATTTATTTTCTCCAATTATAGCCCTTGTTTAAAGAGCAATTTAATCTTCTGAAATAACTTAATTTTTGTGGATTTGCATTTTTATAATATTTATCAATAAATTCTTTTGTAGAATTTCTGTTATATGTATCTTGTGAACATGTAAATGTTGTAGTAGGTTCCACTGATGTGTCGAAATTATAGAATACAGTGAGGTTAGGATAAACTAAATCGTATGATGTAGGTAGGTCACCGATTAATAGACTACCAAGCATAACGATATTAGACATATCAAAACTTTCAATGATGGCAAAACTTCAACATCCAAGTAAGTTGCCTTCAACTCTTTTTATTTGGAAGAGTAATACTTTCCAAAGAAGGACAATTGTAAACAGACAAATAGCTTCCAACCATTTCGTCACCTTCAACTTCTTTGCTTCTTTGTCCCCATACAGAAGATTTACTGATATTTAAATCTTTTAAGTTCTGAATATCAATCATTCTTATAAGGTAAAGACCATTTGCAGATGTCAAATTTAAATTATCTATCTTTATTCCTTGAAGAATGAGTGTACTAAGTGTAGAACCTACTTTTATATAAGACAAAGTACCTTCGCTACCTTCATTGCAGAACAAAGCTAGAGATGTTCCCTCCCAATAAGGATTATCTACAAGATATTGTAAGCCTTCAAAATTTTCAACATTGTCACTTTCCATAACGGCAACTGCCAAAGATTTCTGCTCATTACCAAGGTGTTTGCTTATGTCTATGTTGTCTCCATTAAACAAATCAGAAAAGTTATTCTTCAAATAAGTTCTAAGATTAGCATCTGGCACTTCTCTCAAAGTATTATACTTTTCCGAAACGCCATCCTCATTCTGCATCTTAACATCCATCGTACCACCATCAATGGCAGACTTATTCTGACGATAGAAACGCATAAGCTGAGCAATATTATACTTAGCTTCCTCTGGCAAATAAAGTTTGGTGATATTGTGAACATTCTCCACAGTCTCATCGCCATTTTCCTCTACTGTTACCTTTACGAGGTTATCGTAGTTGTAAATGTCGTTATTTGTGAGGTCAATGCCTGTAATCTGAGCAGGAGAACTGAAAAGTCAAAAGTCTCACCATATCCATTGCTGCTAAGGTTCAACTCTTTCAAATTAGGAAAACAGAAAGTTCCTTCAAGGCAGCGGTATCAACCTTTGTGCCTGAAAGGTCGAGAGATGTGGTGCTGTTGGCTTTGTCGTTAAGGAGCATTTTGCCATTTTCATCAAACTGGTATCCCTTAGCTTTGAGGATAGTCATCAACTCTGAGTTGCTTACAGCCACATTGCTATAAGAAGGTGCATCGTCGTCACTGCTGCAAGAAGCGAAACCGAGGCAGAGTGCCAGGGCAGCGAGACCGATGAAATTCTTAAAATCTTCATTGTTTTATTATTCTTTAAATGTTTATAATTAATATAAAATATTACCCTTAATTTGTGGCTGCAAAGGTACATATTTATTAAATAATGTGCAATACCTAAAAATAATGAAATTTGCAATAGTAATTTGTTATGATTTATAGGGTTTCTCATCTGTCTTGTTGAGAAATCATAACATATCTAAGATTTTAAATATGTTTTTCACAGTTGCTTATTCAGCCGATACTTAAAACTGATGATGAAGTAGCTGCCAATTTGTGAGGTACGGTTTTCCGTCAATCCTGTCGCCGTAACATTGCGATAATAGTTTTCTTGTCGCTGAGAATATCTGACCAATAGAGCGAAAGCTCGGCTTGCTTCTTTTGAGGAATCGCCAAGATGCCCCAAGTTCCAAACCACTTGGTCGTCTTCGCCTTTTGATGTTGGTGCCGTTACGGAAAGAGTATGCAGCATCGCTCTTGACCAGGAAACCAAGAGGAAGTTCTGCATAGGTATTCAGCGAAAAATTGTAACTTCGGGTATAGTTGGACGTACTACGAAGCTGGTTGGTGGCATGGCGGTAACGCCAATCGCCCTGCAAGTCGAAGCCTCCCCATTTCGGCTGATAACCCAAACGAAGGTTGGCATTATACGACGTATTGTGGGTGACGCTGCGGTCTGGCTCCTCGCTCTTTCCCTCGTTCACCAAGGCTACACTTTGGCTAAAGTTGGCACCTGTGCGAGCGGAGAGATTGAACCGTTTCTTCCATCGCTTCTGATAGCGAAGACTGGCACGCATGTTCCAGTTGCCATTCACATTTACGGGTAAGTCTCTGTGCCACCTGTGGCAAGGTTGTAAAGACGGCTTGCGTCTGACTGTTATAGGTGTTGCTGAAATTAACATCGCCCGAAAGACCGAGGCGAGTGTTCCTTCCCATCAACCGAAAGTTCTGGCTATAAGCCGCTTTGAGCGAAGGATTGCCATGAGTAACGTGTAATGGGTCGCTATTGTCGGTCAGCGAAACCAAACTACCAAGGTCTGGCTGTCGGCTGCTGCCATCATAATTCAGTTCGAAGCGAGTCTTGCCTTGATGCCATGACACATTCAACTGTGGGTTCCAATTCACGCTCGTCCTCACCGTATCGGCATAGAGCAGCCCAGTCTTCTGGTCAAGACTTCTCCACTCTGGATTCATCTGCACACCCGTATTTACCTGCCATCGCTTGCCATCATAATTGAAATAAAGGCTGAGTTCGTGGGAATAAGTCCGACTCTGGGTATAGTTGCTCAAACTGTCTTGATATACTTCGCTCTCGTAAGTAATCCTGTCGCTCACCTGTCGGTTGGCAGAATAGCGATAACCGAGTTGCAGGCGCAAGTTCTCAGCCAAGGGTTGCGTCAAGTTGATGCCTACGGAATAGGCACGATTGGTGGAGGGGAGTGCTGGTATTGGTTGCGATAAAGTACGGAATCGCCACCCAGACTGCTCTCCAACTGATAGTAAGTGGTCTCGGAAAGGGAATGTGACTCGTTGGTACTCTTGCTGTCGGAGTAACTACCCGTGAGGCTGATGCTCGTACCCTTGTCGTTGAACACTCGGGTGATGTCGGCATTGACGGAGAACGAATGGCTGTCGCTCTTCGAATCCGAGTTTCTCGTGATGCTGTTGATACGCTCATCGCCTTCTGAAGAGGTGGATTGCTGGCTGTCGCTGGTGTTGTCGCTCTTCGACTTGCTGAAGTTTCCACCTATATTAAAATAGGTCTTGTCATCCAAGCTCCACCTCATGCCCAACGAACCATTGCCCATCGTGTTGCGATTGGTGCTGGTGGATGCCGAGTTCTGATAACGGTTGCCTGTGGTGAGATATTGCTCGCTATATAGGGTGCTCTCGTTGCCACTGGCATAATGGTTGTACATCATGTTGCCATAGAGGGTGAATCGCTTGGAGAACTTCTTGGCAAAGTTCATCGCCACATTGTCCTGTCGGTTGTCGGGATAGCGAGAAGTCATGTATCGGTTGCCACTTCGAGCTATCACGGAGATGTTGTCGCCAGTCTGGCGGAAGAGGTTGGATATTAACTCGGCTTCCTTCTTTCGTTGTTGCCCCTGCCTATGCCTGCCGAAGTAATCAGCGTGCCGTTGAACTCTCGCTTGGTCTGCAAGTCGAGCACATAGTTTTCGCCGCCCTTGCGCACCTTGGTGATTTTCTCCAGTTCGCTCCGCTTGTCATATACCTTTATCTTGCTGATGAGTTTGGCAGGTAGGTTTTCGAGGGCAAGCGTGGTGTTGCCCCCGAAGAAGCTTTCGCCGTTGACATTGATTTCATGGATAGGAAGACCGTTATAGGTCATCTCCTTGGTTTGCTTGTCGTATTCCAATCCTGGCACACGCTTCAAAAGTTCTTCGAGGTAAGCACCTTCAGGAGTCTTGTAGGCATTTGCATTGATAACGGTGGTATCGCCTTTCTGCTCCACCTCTTTCATGGAGGCGGTCACCACCACCTCACCAAGAAGGAGGGTCTTGAAGATGGAATCTTCTTTTGCGTTTCCACAGAGTCGCCATCGCCCTCTGACAAGGCACGATTCTCCCTTACTGTATCACTCGACACAGCATAAGAGAAAGCCCTTCCGTCAGGAGAAAGGGAAGACGATGCCCATACATTTGCTATTGTTGAGAAGGACATGAGCAAAAGCACAGACACATAAGCATATCGTAGCCTCATCTTGGTTTGAATATTCAAAGTCGGCTGCAAAGGTACGAAAATCGGTATATATTTGCAATACCTTGAAGTAGGTAAAGTGCCAAAGGGCTTGCCAAGGGAATCCATTAAAGAAAGTGAAAAATGAGCAAAATAATTGTATTTCAAAATTTCAATTCATTACTGTCCACGAAAATCCGTTAACATTTGCTTAAATACCTTGTAGATAAAGAGGTTTTCATACAAAAGGCACTCGGAGGTTTTGAAACTGCTATCTTTGCAAGAACTTACAATTCGTAAGCATCTACAAATTCAAGGCAGTTATGAATCAAGGTCGATATGTATTCACGCAACTTGTGGATTTCCTTCCAAGGAAGAACTTTGAGTGGTTGGTAAAAAGTATGAAGGTAACAAATATGTGAAGAGTTTCACTTGTTGGAATCATCTGATGGTTCTTCTATTTGGTCAGTTGTCCAATCGTGAGGGATTACGAGACCTTATTGTGAGCATCACTCCGTTCAAGTCAGCGTTCCACCATCTTGGTTTTGGAAAGAATGTCAGTAGAAGCAATTTGAGCAAGGCTAATGAAATACGCGAAGTCAAGATATTCCAGGAGTTTGCAGACAAGATGGTTTCCATAGCAAGAGAGACATGTGGAGTCGTCAAGGACTTCTTCATATCCAACAATGTCTATGCGTTTGACTCCTCTACAATATCATTGTGCCTTTCTGTATACTGGTGGACTAAACTGCATCATGGGAAAGGAGGAGTGAAATTGCATGAACTGTATGATGTGAAGACAGACATTCCGACATTTTCTGTCATTACAGACGCTTCGGTTCACGATTCTCAAGTGATGGAGCTAATTCCCTATGAGAAAGAGAGTTTCTACATATTTGACAGGGCGTATATGGCAACTGAGAAACTTTATATCATAGAAGAAGCAGAAGCTTACTTTGTCGTGAGAGAGAAGCATAAAATGTCGTTTGAAGTCATAGAGGATAAAGAATACAACAACCCTTCATCTGGAATTATGGCCGACCAAATTATACGTTTCAAGGGACACAAGACTAAGAAGCAATATCCAAAAGAACTTCGACGAGTGGTATTCTATGACTATGATGGTAATAGGACATTTGTATTTTACACGAATAATTTTGATGTTACAGCGGAACAGGTTGCCCTGCTTTACAAATACAGATGGAGAGTAGAACTGTTCTTCAAATGGCTGAAGCAACATCTGCGCATCAAAGAGTTTTATGGAACCTCGGAGAATGCTGTAAAATACAAATCTATGCAGCTATTATTGCATATTGTCTTGTCGTTATCGTACAAGAATGTATGGGGCTAAAGCTTCAAACTTATGATGTTCTAAGAATTTTAAGCACGGCATTGTTGACTAAAATGCCGCTGTGTGACTTACTTGTTGAACAGAAAGAGGAAGAGTCTACTGAAGGAAAATATCAGCAGCTCTGCCTCAATTTTGATGGGTAACTATCAATTTGTTACTTTTGAAATGTTAAAGGAATTTCGTGGACAGTAGTGATTTCAATTTATCTTTGCACTTGTAATCAAAGCGTTCTTTGTATATTGCAAAGTTGTGAAAGAAAAAGAATATAGCTCGTTTCTAAATCGTTAGCAGTTACATTCTTCAAAGTACTTAACTCGTTGATATACAATCAATAAAAGATTTTGTTGTGACTTGCGGTATGCCAGGACAGCGGCTTGGTGATACCACATTTTTGCCCAGTCTTTTGAGCGAATCCATACAACTTTTGTAGTTGGGTACTGGAAATACCCTGCCGTCTTCACACAATCCACGGTATTTTTCCATAATTTGCTTGGGATAATCAAGCAACTTGATGTTGGCTTCCGTTCCGGTCTTCTGTCGATGGATAACGATCCATTCACCTTCATCGAAAAATTCCTTGATGTTCTCTTCCTTCAAGTTGTACAGATCAATGAAAGCGAGACCTGTAAAACAACAGAACAGGAACAAGTCACGCACCATACTCATCTTCTTTCTTGTGATAGGTGTTTCCATCAACAGGTGAATCTCTTCTTTGCTCAGAAACTCTCTTGTGGTCTCTTCTTCCTTGTACTCATATCGTCTGAAAGGGTCTTTACAAGCCACTCATTATCTATGGCGCGGAATACCATTGCACGGAGATTGCGGACAAACACCATCGCAGAGTTTATCTTCAAGTGCTTGTCGGTTCTGAGAAAAGTCTCGTAGTCTGTGATAAAAGGCAGCGATAACTCTTTCAGAGCAATATCCTTCACATGGTACTGCGTCTGCATGAACTCGCCCACATAGGCACACCCGATTCTATACTTCGTGTATGTACTCAAAGATTTCATGCCAGCCTTATATTGCTTTTCCATTTCATCACGGCTTTGAGAATAGACTTTCATCAGTGTATGGCAACGATACTCCAAGCCAAGAAAGGCGTTCTTTACCTTGTCGGCAGTGACGAAGTTGTCCCTGTCCATAATCTCCTGATAATGCTTAATGATACTCACACGCATCTTGTCCAATTTGCGGTTCACTTCCAAGGCCTGCATACTCTTACCTATCATGCGTCCGCCTTTGGTGTCCCACAAATCTGGATTAGCTGTTGTCTTGCAACTGAACTGCGCCTGTGTTCCGTCCACTGTGATACGTCCCATAACTGGAACTGTACCGTCTTTCTTTACTACCTGTCTTTTGAGGTAGAAGATAATTGAAAATGTACTCTTCATAACGTCATTCTTTTTGCGGTCAAAATTAATACATGAAGAGTCTTTTCTTGCTACGCATTTCACGGCAGAACACGGCAAATTTGGTTCGTAACCAAAAATCTTGCGTTACTCATTAGTAACTCACTATAAATCAGAGTATTCAAATTCAATTCGTAACCTTCTTCATTCTTCCGAACCTCAACATTCCCCATTTGGGGTATAGGTTACGGATAGGTAACGTTCCTCTGTCTCATCTTGTCGTATTCCCGTCTTCGTCTGTCCTCATCACTTTTAACCAAAATGAGGAAAGTAACTGATAACCAGTAAACTTTCCTCATTCTTCTATCAAACACTTTTATATGTACTTTCTAGGTTGAAAACACCAAGAAAAACATAGGAAAATCTTTCATATTTATCTTTTCCACACTAGTTACCAACAGGGAAAACATCTGATAGCCAACGAAATAACATAGTTATCAACACATATGTGGATAACTTATCTATAAGAAGTGAATAAGTGTGGAAAAGTTTAGAGCATAAAAAGACATCAACTAAAAGTTGATGTCTCTCATCTTGTAGCGGGAGGGGCCACGATCCCTCGACCTCCGGATTATGAATCCGACGCTCTAACCAGCTGAGCTATCCCGCCATCCAAGCAATTGATTTCTCATTTGCGGGTGCAAAGGTAATACATTTATTTGAATTGAACAAATTTTTCGGCAGAAATTTTCAAAAAGTTTTATTTTCTCATTTTTCTCACATTCCAGCCCCACTTTCACCTAATTATATATATAAAAAACGAAAAATAAAGGTTTTCTTATTTTTTATATTACCTTTGCACGCTGAATAACAGACCTGCTATTATTTTAAATAAAGAAAAGGTCTGAAACAACAGAATATTGAAATGCTTAGAATTAAGAAATTAGACATATTTATTGCCAAGCAGTTTGGTCTCCTTTTCATGGGAACTTTCTTCATCTGCCAGTTTGTGCTGATGATGCAGTTCTTATGGAGATATATTGATGAACTCATCGGCAAGGGACTCACGATGGACGTGATGGCTCAATTTTTCTGGTACATGGGTCTGATGCTCGTACCACAGGCCCTGCCTTTGGCTATTCTCCTGTCTTCACTCATGACGTTCGGCAATCTCGGCGAGAGTACGGAACTTACAGCCATCAAGGCTGCAGGCATTTCACTGATGCAAGCTTTCCGCTCACTCATCGTCATCACCATCATCATCATGTTTGGCTCATTCTATTTCCAGAACAATGTGGGACCTAAGTCGAACATGAAACTGGCACAACTTCTGATTTCCATGAAACAGAAAAGCCCGGAACTGGAAATTCCGGAAGGAATCTTCTATGATGGTATTCCAAACTGCAACCTTTATGTGCAGAAGAAGGATTTGAAAACCGGAAAACTTTACGGCATTATGATTTACCGCATGACCGACAGCTATGAAGATGCCGCAATCATATTGGCAGATTCTGGCATGCTCCAGAGTACAGCAGAAAAGAAGCATCTTGTTTTGAGCCTCTACAGTGGAGAATGGTTTGAGAACATGCAAAGCAGCGCACTTGCCAATACTGCTGCCGTACCATACAGACGAGAGACTTTCGTTTCCAAAAATCATTCTCGACTTTGATGGAGACTTCAGTATGACCGATGCAGCTTCGCTTTCAGGAAATGCGAAGGGTAAAAGTCTGCAAAAATCAACCACGACATCGATTCGCTCAACCAATTATATGATTCAATCGGAAGAATCTACCTGAACGAAGCCAACGTGAGATTCTATGGAGGTGTACAGCGCATCAACAAAATGATTCACTCAAAGAAATCAAGAAGGGCGAAAAGCTCAATTTCGACACCTTATATAATAAGTTGCCACAAGACAAGAAACTCATGGCGGCAAACCAGGCACAGTCTACCGTACAACAGGAGCTTTCTGACCTTGATTTCAAATCGATGTCAACGAGCGATGCAGACTACATGATAAGGCAGCACAAGATTGAGGCTATCAACAAGTTCACTCTAGCCCTTTCGTGTCTCATCTTCTTCTTTATCGGAGCACCATTAGGAGCCATCATCCGAAAGGGAGGTCTGGGTTTCCCTGTCGTCATCTCCGTACTTGTGTTCATAGTCTTCTTTATCCTCGACAATACAGGATACAGAATGTCAAGAAGCGGAATGTGGGCCATCTGGTTCGGTAAAGGTCTTGCACCAGTATTGACGCCTTTGGCTATCTTCGTAACCTACAAGGCAACCAATGACTCTTCCGTATTCAATATGGATGTTTACAAAGAGTTCTTCATGAAACTGCTCGGTTTACGACAGAAACGCCATTACTTCGGTAAGGAAGTGATTATCACCGACCCGGACTATCAGACGGATGCAGAGAAACTGGAAAGAATAAACCAAGACATCACCTTATATAATAAGGAACACAAACTGGTTCATCTTCCAAACGTCATCAATGTATTCTTCAAATACGAGCCTGATCATGAGATAGAAAGAATCAATGCAGAATTGGAAGAGGTAATAGAAGATTTGACCAACACCGCCAACAAGTATATCCTGCACGACATGAACCAATATCCGGTTCTTTCTGTCAAGGCACATACACGCCCATTCGAGCGGAAATGGCTCAACATCATTGCAGCCATCATTTTCCCAGTGGGCACACTGCTATATTTGAGAATGTGGCGATTCCGACTGCGCTTGTTCCGTGACCTCAAGGTCATCAGTCAGACCAATACGGACATCATCCATCGGATTAGAGAACAGAAAAGTAAAATGTAACTATATAATAAGGTATCAAACATGTCAGAAATCAAATTAAATAGCATCGAAGATGCAGTAAAAGACTTCAAGGAAGGAAAGTTCGTCATTGTTGTTGATGACGAAGACCGCGAAAACGAAGGCGACCTTATCATTGCCGCAGAGAAGATAGACGCAGAAAAGTAAACTTCATGCTGAAACACGCAAGAGGTGTACTCTGTGCCCCTATCACCCTGAGCCGCTGCGATGAGCTCGACTTGCCTCATCAGGTTTCAGAGAACACCTCAGTATTGGGTACACCATTCACCATAACAGTAGATAAACTGGAAGGCTGCTCTCGGTGTTTCTGCACACGACCGTGCCGAAACCATCAAAGCACTTGCTGACCCGAATTCTACCCCACAGACTTTCGGCAGACCGGGTCACATCAATCCGCTCTACGCACAAGATAACGGAGTATTAAGAAGAAGCGGACACACAGAAGCAGCCATCGATCTTTGTAAAATGGCAGGCCTCTATCCAGCAGGCGCACTTATGGAAATCATGAATGAAGACGGCACCATGGCACGCCTGCCTGAACTGATGAAGATGGCAAAAGAATGGAACCTCAAGGTTATTTCTATTAAAGACATGATAGAATACCGGCCAAGAAAGAGTCACTCATCGAAGTGGGCGAAGAGGTTGACATGCCTACAGAATACGGCCACTTCCGCCTCATTCCGTTCCGTCAGTCTAGCAATGGTCTGGAACACATGGCACTCATCAAGGGAGAATGGAAAGAAGACGAGCCTATCCTGGTCCGTGTTCACTCTTCTTGCGCTACTGGCGACATCCTGGGCAGCAAGCGTTGTGACTGCGGTCAGCAACTCCACAAGGCTATGCAGATGATAGACGAGGCAGGAAAGGAGTTGTTGTCTACATGCAGCAGGAAGGACGCGGCATCGGCCTGATGAACAAGATTGCAGCCTACAAGCTTCAGGAAGAAGGCTACGATACCGTTGACGCCAATACCCATCTCGGTTTCAAGCCAGACGAGCGCGACTATGGTTGCGGTGCACAGATGCTCCGCCATCTCGGTGTACACAAAATGCGTCTGCTCACCAACAATCCGGTAAAGCGCGTAGGTCTCGAAGCATACGGTTTGGAAATCGTAGAAAATGTACCTATCGAAGTTGTACCAAACAAGTACAATGAGCGTTATCTCAAGACCAAGAGAGACCGCATGGGGCACACTTTGCACCTCGGATAATAAAATTATGTTATTATTTCAATACAAAACATGAAATAATGCTCAATTTTCTTCCGAAAAGAAATAATTTGCTTACTTTTGCACACGATAAACAAATATAAGAATAGAATTATGGCACAATTATCTGATCGTTTAAACAGATTGGCACCTTCAGCAACGCTGGCGATGTCACAGAAGAGTAGTGAAATGAAAGCTCAAGGTATTGATGTAATCAACATGAGCGTAGGTGAACCAGACTTCAACACTCCTGACAATATTAAACAGGCAGCAAAGAAGGCTATTGACGAGAACTATTCCCGTTATTCACCAGTACCAGGTTATCCTGACTTGCGAAAAGCAATTGTAGCCAAATTAAAGAACGAGAATGGTTTGGAGTACACTATCAATGAAGTAATCGTTGGTACTGGTGGTAAGCAGTGCGTCTGCAACGCTGTATTGGCACTCGTAAATCCAGGCGACGAGGTTATCATTCCTGCACCATATTGGGTAAGCTACCCACAGATGGTGAAATTGGCAGGAGGTACTCCGGTCATTGTGAATGGTTTCGACCAGGACTTTAAGATGACAGCAGAGCAGTTGGAGAATGCTATTACAGAGAAGACCAAGATGCTCATTCTCTGTTCTCCAAGCAACCCTACCGGTAGCGTATACTCTAAGAAAGAACTGGCTGCACTGGCAGAAGTACTCAAGAAGCATCCTGAAGTATTTGTGTTGGCAGATGAAATCTACGAACACATCAATTATATCGGCAAGCACCACAGCATAGCTCAGGAACCGGGCATGAAGGAGCAGGTTATCATTGCTAATGGTGTATCTAAGGCTTACGCCATGACAGGATGGAGAATCGGTTTCCTGGCGGGTCCGGAATGGATCATCAAGGGCTGCAACAAGCTCCAGGGACAGTATACCAGCGGTACATGTTCTGTCAGCCAGAAGGCAGCAGAAGCAGCCTACACACTCGACCAGAGTGCTGTAGAGGAAATGCGCGTTGCTTTCGAGCGCCGACGCAACCTGATTGTAAAGTTGGCTAAAGAGGTTCCAGGTCTTGAGGTAAACATGCCACAGGGTGCCTTCTATCTCTTCCCTAAGTGCAACAGCTACTTTGGCAAGAGCAATGGTGAGAAGACCATCAACAATTCAACTGACTTTGCCATGTACCTTCTCGAGGAAGCACATGTAGCCACCGTAGGTGGTGACGCATTCGGTGATCCAGACTGTTTCCGCATGAGCTATGCAACAAGCGACGAGAACATCGTTGAAGCTATCAAGCGCATCAAGGAAGCTTTGGGCAAGTTGAAATAAAATGGCTTAAAGACCATTTTCAAGGGTCAAAATGCAAGAAAAAGCGAGATATTGGTATAAAATAAGCCAATATCTCGTTAAAACTCTTAATTAGGCTGATAGTAAATTTTAATTTATTATCTTTGCCAATGCAAAATAGATAACCCAACTGTGTTTATTGACAAACGACACATTCAAGGTCTACGAAGCGAGAAAGAAAAAGAAAATATTAATAATTTATTAACTAATAATTTTAAAAAGTAAAATTATGGCAACTACAAAACAAGCAGCCCCAGCTAAGAAGTCTGAGGGCTTTCAGGGAGTTAGAGGCGCATTCTGGATCATCGTGGTATGTGCTATCATCGCATTCACATTGTTCTTCACATGGTTCGGTAATGACATGCACTTCCAGGATCCAGGTGTACAGGATCACCCAGCAGACATTTGGGGTACTATCTACAAAGGTGGTGTAATCGTACCAGTTATCCACACATTGTTGCTCACAGTGTTGGCTATGACAATCGAGCGTTGGATGGCTCTTAAGACCGCTACAGGTACAGGTGCTCTTCCTAAGTTCGTTGCAAACATCAAGGCAGCTTTGGACGCAAATGATTTCGCTAAGGCTGAGCAGCTCTGCAACAAGCAGCGCGGTACAGTAGCTAACGTTGTTATGGCTTCTTTGAACGCTTACAAGTCTATGGAGTCTGGTGCTAACGCATCTTTGAAGAAGGCTCAGAAGGTAGCTAAGATTCAGCAAGCTCACGAGGAGGCAACTCAGTTGGAGATGCCAACTTTGACAATGAACTTGCCAATCATCGCTACAATCGTAACACTTGGTACTTTGACAGGTCTTCTCGGTACTGTGGTATGATCAAGTCATTCCAGGCCATGGGTGAAGGTGGTGGCGCTGACTCAGCAGCACTTTCTGTAGGTATTTCTGAGGCGTTGATCAACACCGCATTCGGTATCTTGACATCATGGTGTGCCGTTGTATCTTACAACACATTCACCAACAAGGTAGATAAGTTGACATACGCACTCGACGAGGTAGGTTACTCAATTGCTCAGACATACGAAGCTAACCACGCAGAAGAGGCTTAATTTTGCTAACCCTTTAAAATTTTATCGCTATGGGTAAAGTAAAAATTAAGAAGAGTGACATCTGGATCGACATGACGCCTATGTCAGACGTTATGACCCTGCTGCTTACCTTCTTCATGCTCACCTCTACTTTCGTAAAGAATGAGCCAGTTAAGGTAAATACACCAGGTTCTGTGTCTGAGATTAAAGTGCCAGAGAACGGTGTCTTGACCATCTTGGTTAGTCCTGAAAAGGACAAGGCTGGTAATCCTACGCGAGGGCCAAGTATTTATGAGTATTGATAATACTGATCAGTTGGGAGCTACACTGAGCACAATGACAGGTACATTCGGCGTGTCATTGAACCCAAAACAGATTGAGACATTCAAGAGCGAAGGTATGTTCGGCGTACCTATGAGCGACTTGAGTACTTATCTGACAATGAACGCTTCTAAGCGTCCACAGTATCTCCAGACTAAAGGTATTCCTCTCGACAGTATTAAGGGCGGTATGAGCGAGTTCCAGCAGTGGGTTGACGCAGCTCGTAACGTAAACGAAGACATCAAGATTGCCCTGAAGGCAGATGCTTCTACACCTTACAAGACCGTTAAGAGAGTGATGAACGAACTCCAGGATATGGACGAGAGTCATTACTATATGATTACACAGTTAAAACAACAGGGGACGAATAAATGGCAAAGAAAGAAAGCAAACAAAAGAAAATGAATGTCCGCGTAGACTTTACGCCTATGGTGGATATGCTCATGCTGCTTATCACGTTCTTCATGCTGTGTACATCTTTGAGCAAACCTCAGACTATGGAGCTGACTATGCCAAGTAATGATGAGAATACTCAAGAAGATCAGAAGAACGAAGCTAAGGCTTCTGAAACTGTGACACTCTACATAACAGCAGACAACAAGATTTATTATGGTGCTGGTATTCCTAAGTACGATGATCCAACATGGATTAAGGAGACTACATGGGGAAGCCAGGGCATCCGTAAGGCCTTGAGAGAGCATGCTACAGAAAACGGCACACGCCCTGTAGAAAGAATCGCACTTGCTGTCAAGGAGTTGAACATGGACCGTCAGAAGAATCCTAAGCAGTATCCTGATAGCATCTATCAGAAGAAGTTGAGCGATTTGAAGGCTGGTAACTTGAAGGACGGAAAGATTCCTACTCTTACTATCGTCATCAAGCCTACAGATAATGCTTCATATAAGAATATGGTTGATGCACTCGATGAAATGCAGATTTTGAACATTGGTACGTATGTCATCGATAAGATTAGCGGAGACGATGAGAAGCTTCTCAAGTCTAGAAACGTTAAGATGTAAGATGTGTACTAACAATTAAAACAAGAAAAAATGGCAAAATTGATCTTTACGATCCTAAATGGGTCGAAATGGTTTTCGCCGGAAAGAACAAGGAGTATGGTGCATACCAGCTCCGTAAGGGTACTTCTGGCCGAAACATCAAGGCTCTGCTTATCTTGGTCATTGCTGCAGCTCTCGTGGGTGGTTTTAGCTTGGAAGGTTATCGAACAGAAACAGGCTGAAGAGCAGCAAGCATATATGGAAGCTATGGAGTTGGCTAAACTCCAGCAGCAGGCTAAGAAGGAAGAAAAGAAGAAGGAGCCAGTGAAGCCTAAGGTTGAAATGAAAAGGAGATTCCTGTGGCTCGCGAAACTCAGAAGTTTACCGCACCTGTCATTAAGAAGGATGAACTCGTAAAAGAGGAAAACCAGGTTAAGCAGATGGATAAACTGGATGACAAAGTTGCAGTCGGTACTGAAAACAAGGAAGGTGTGAAGGACCGTACAGTTGAAGCTGTAAGAAATGATATTGCAGTGGCAGCTCCACCTCCACCACCAGCACCAAAACCTGAGGTTGCTACTAAGATCTTCGACGTCGTAGAGGAGATGCCTTCATTCCCTGGTGGAAATGGAGCTTTGATGTCTTACCTTGCAAGCAACATCAAGTATCCTGTCGTTGCACAGGAGAATGGTGTACAGGGTCGTGTTATCGTATCATTCGTGGTAGAACGTGATGGTTCTATCTCTGATGTTAGGGTAGCTCGTTCCGTAGACCCTTCACTTGACCGTGAAGCACAGCGTGTCGTTAAGAGCATGCCTAGGTGGAAACCTGGTAAGCAAAACGGTTCTGCTGTACGTGTTAAGTATACTGTACCAGTTGTATTTAGATTGCAGTAATAGAATGAAAAGAACATCTTATATTTTTTAGGTATAGGATTAACAGTACTATCAATGGCTTTCTTCTCGTCATGTGGCGAGAAGAAAGCCAAAGATGGTAGAACTGATACTCCTACTTCAGGCACAATTGAATTTGTGGCTGACGAGAGTTTGAGTCCTATCATTGACGAAGAAAGAAGTCAGTTTGAGTATGAGTTCCCAAAAGCTAAACTCAAGCCGAAGTATACAGATGAAGTCACCGGACTTCAGATGATTAAAGATTTCAAAACAGCGCTCTTGTTCACTACACGTAATTTGAAAGATAGTGAAATAGCCTACTTGAAGTCTAAAAGCAATGTAATTCCTTCTGTTTTCCTATCGGTTACGATGGATTGGCATTTATTGTAAACAAGCAAAACAATGATACTTGTATTACGGTAAAGATATCAAACGTATCCTTACAGGTAAGGCAACAAAATGGAGTGATATTGTGAAAGGTTCTAAGAGAGGCGACATCGAAGTTATTTTCGATAATACCCGCTCAGCAACAACCAATTATGTAGTAGACTCTGTACTGCACGGAGCTAAAATGGGTGCAAAAATCATGGCCGCAAAACTAGTAAAGAGGTTATCGACTATGTGGATCAGAACCCAGGCTCAATCGGTGTAATTGGATCTAACTGGCTCAACGACCGCCGTGATTCAACCAACACTACATTTAAGAAGAATATTCATGTCATGCGAGTATCTATCAAAGATGTGGCAACACCATATAACAGCTGGCAACCATATCAGGCATACTTGCTGGATGGAAGATATCCGTTCGTCAGAACATTATATGCTATTGTAGTTGACCCTCACAAGGCATTGCCTTGGAGCTTCGCAAACTACATTTCAGGCCCAAGAGGTCAGCTCATACTGTTCAAAACCGGATTACTTCCATACAGAGGTGACATCACTATAAAGACCGTTAATGTAAAACGCTAAGAAAGAGACGCATATAAAAAGTAGAATTATGAAAGCAATTAAATATTTAGTAGCGGGTTTGCTCGTCATGGGTTTGGCAGCACCTGCAATGGCACAGGATGTCAACTATAAGGACATGCTGAAACCTATAGAGACTACATTGAAGGCTGGTAACGCTGATCCTAAGGCTTTTGCCAAGGAAATCAAGGGATACCAGAAGGAATTCAAAAGGATCCTAAGGCATTGGTTGCTTTGGGTAACCTTCTTGCAATGAACAAGAACTATGATCAGGCTAACGCTGTTGCTGATGCTGTCATCGCTAAGTTCAAGAACTATGGTGACGCCTACATTCTGAAAGGCGACATCTATGCAATGCAGGACAATGGTGGTGAGGCTGCTACATGGTATGGTCAGTGTATGACAATGGATCCTAAGAATCCTCAGGGATATATCAGCTATTCTAACGTTTACCGTAAAATTGACCCACAGGCTAGTGCGGAAGCTTTGAACAAGCTGAGAGAAATCAACCCTAACTACCCTATCGAGGCAGAAGCTGGTCACAACTTCTTCAGCGCTGGCAACTTCGAGAAGGCTTATGAGTATTTCTCAAAGGCTAAGCCAAACACACTTGAAGAGCATACTCAGTTCGAATATGCTTTCACTGCTTATATCGTTGGAAAGAAGGAAGAAAGTTTGAGCCTTTGCGAAAGTGGTATCCAGAAGTTCCCTAAGGATGCAGCTATGCAGGTTTTGGCTATGCGCGCTGCTGTTGACGTAAAGAACTTTGAATCTGCTCTCAAGCATGCAAACATCGTAATGAACACCGATTCTATCAAGAAGAATGCTAGTATCATTTCTTATTACGGTTTGGCTTTGGCTGGCAACAAACAGTATAATGAGGCTATTGCTCAGTACCAGAAGGCATTGGAGATGAAGGCAGACGATCCTAAGCCATTGCAGTATATCTCTGAGGCTTACAAGGAGTTGGGCGATGAAGACAAAGCTTTGGAGTACAACCAGCAGTACATGGATAAGAATCCAAATGCTGCTCCTACAGACTTCATGAAGCTTGCTGAAATCTATGTTAACAAGGCTAAGAAAGATCCAGCTAAGAAGATTGAGAACATCGACAAGGCCATCGGCGTATACGCTAAGTTATCTGAGAAGTATCCTACATTGAAGACATTTGCAAAGCTTCAGGAGGGAAACACAGCTTTCCAGAATGAGTTGGATGACAAGGCTATTGCTGCTTATACAGAAGTAATCAATGAGCTGGAAGCAAAGCAGTGTGATGAAGATGAGCTCAGCTACCTGAAGACATCTTACCAGTATATGGGCTTCATCTATACCTACGACAAGCAGGATTTCAATACAGCTAAGCCATACTGGGATAAGCTTCTGAAGCTTGATCCACAGAATAAGTTAGCTAACGATGCTTACGAGAAGGCAGGTCTCAAGCCAGGCGAATAAGCATAACATTATTAACTATAACATATTGGGGATTGCATCAGATATTGATACAATCCCCTTTAGTTTATATGATTTATACTATAAGCAAATAAAAGGATATAACGATAAAACAAAATCTTTAAACAATAGAAGAAAAGAGCGATTCCAAAGGAACCGCTCTCAATGTTTTATGTAACTAAAAGTATCTATCCTTATAGATTAAGGAAGACTGATTGCCTCGTTAGGGCAAACATCAGCACAAGTACCACACTCTGTGCAGAGGTCTGGGTTGATTGAATACTTATCGCCCTCAGAGATTGCACCTGATGGACACTCATCAATACATGTACCGCAAGCGATACAATCGTCACCAATTACGTATGCCATAATTATTAATGTTTAAATGTTTATAATGTTTTTGTATAATATGCTTTTAATTTATCTTACTTCATAACATCAGGTATATTACCTAATAATTATGGTGCAAAGATAATAATAATTTCTGAAATACCTACAATTAGGTATAAGAATTTTCAAGAATTAGATTAATTTATACATAATCGAAATAAAACGGAAAGCAATATGAAGAGGAATATTCCGTTATAAATATATGAAACAGAAACTATTGACATTCATCATTAGCCTTGCCATCACAATCCAGGCTGGCGCACAGGAAAGAACGGTAGAAAACCGTCCTTATACGGATTTGCGCCCATTCCACTTCGGTGTATTAGTAGGCACCCACTTCCAGGATATAGAATTCCAGAATGCAGGACTGGTGACTTATCTTGATGCTGACGGCATTGAGCAGCAAAGCTGTGTAACAGTAGACCAGGACAGATGGGATACTGGATTTACAGTAGGTGTACTAGGAGAATTCCGCCTGAACACCCACTTCCAGCTACGCATAGCACCAGCCATGTATTTCGGTACCCGACATCTCTCCTTCTACAACATGCTGAAAAGATGGAGCCGGTAATCCGATCCAACAGAAACAGGAGATGAAGACGGCTTACATTTCCAGTGCCCTCGATCTGATATTTGCAGCACAGAGATTCAACAATCACCGCCCATACATCATGGCAGGAATCAACCCGATGATGAATCTGAACAGCAAGAACGAAGATTATATCAAACTGAAGAAAACAGATCTGTTTCTGGAGTTGGGATTGGGGTGTGATTTCTATCTGCCTTATTTCAAACTTCGCCCTGAATTGAAATTCATGTATGGAATAACAGATACATACGATAAGAATCACATCAAAACATAAAAGACAAGAGTACACTCCCATATACACTATCAGCCAAGTCAGCACATAGCAAAATAATAGCACTTACATTCTATTTCGAATAATCGAACAATATCACATAAGAAAAGAGGCAGACTCCCCACAGCGAGAGTCTGCCTCTTCTAATTATAAAGAACAGATATCTTTACTCAACAACTTCCCAACCGAAAACACACCCGTTCTTCATACCGGCGTCAGTTCCTGGAAATCTGCAGAATAAGGGCTTCCATCTATTGGATTTTTACCTACATAACGCTGAGTCTTCAGAGAAAGCAGCATGCAGCGGTTATAAAGCATATCCTGCCATACAAACTCCTCTGCCTTGGAAGAGTCGGAAGTCAGACGAACATCACCAGATAAACCAGCACCAGCAATATAAACATATCGTCCGTCAGCCGTCTTCAAAGCAATCTTTCCCTTACCTCTATCCTCCACAACAAACTTCACCTGATTTCTCATGTCCTTTCGGTTACTAGAACTATGCATCAACCCATGTCCGGTAGCATCCATTAAACTTCCATCAGCGAGATTAGAGAATCTTATGGTCTTTCCGATAGGCAAATTGGCTGTTCTGTCAGCCATCGGCTCCTCTACCATGAAATCATCGAAATCAGCCACACCGCCATTCAATTCCTTCTTGTTGAAAGCATAAAGTGCCACACGTACACCCTGGAAGGTCTTCAACTGATAAGGTGAAAGCATCTGCTCACCGATATTCTCCCAGTTCTTACCATCCAGAGAATAGGAATATTGCAACTGGCTCTTATCGTAATCACCCCAAAGTCGCAACCATACTACCTTACTTTTAGCCAACGGCTTCCAAACTTCCTTGTTGGTATTCTGATCATAACATCTCAAGTTCAACCCCTTATCCGTCTTGACAACGCCCAATGAAGCGTATGGCGCATTGATGGCACCCAAACCAGCCTCATCACCTACCTTCAAGCGGGATGCATCCAACTTTACAGATGTATAAGAAACAGGTCCGATGGCACGCTGCGTCAATGTATTCTTTGCCCAAAGCAGTTGCTTGGCAGGCATGGAATGCAAACGGAGCCAACCTTTTCGCTCCTTATTCAGCGACCACATCTTGTCATTCGGATTATGATTCCATTGCCAAACCGGTTTAAAAGTTTTACCCGAGAAATCATCACATCTGTCGTATGGAGCCTGTGGTGTCTTTACCATATCATTCGGTTTGAACCAGGTACGAGGAGAGCGCCCCAGGTTCTTCTCAATCCGAAGTAAGGCCAGCCGTCAACCCAAGTGATAGGGGACAGGCACACCGTTCTTCCCACGGCATTGAAGTCCAGCATCGAAACGCCCCACCATTTTCCGTCAGGAGCCTGCACGATGCCACCCTGATGAATGGTAGCACATCCCAGGTTCAGACCATTAGGCTTGTTGTTTTGGAAACTGAAACCATCTTCCGGCAAAGGCCGACCGATTCCCATGTTACCTACGCTCCATCCAGCAGCATAACCATACGATTCACGCTCGCTAATTACGCAGGTTTCATAAGGTCCCCAGATACTCTTACTTCGGGCACACTGCATACGGCCCATCGGTGAATAATCTGCAGAGAGGATATAGTACATACCATTGATTTTATAAACATGATGTCCCTCACCCATCGCATTGCCTTCCGGAATCACCACCTTGCTGCTGCCCTCTACCGGGCCACTCAAATCAGGCTTTAACTCCGTAACGGTCACGTTGCCATACTTGTGCACGGCATAAATCTTGCCATCCTCATCAAAGAGCACAGAGAGGTCGTAGATATCGCCATTAACTTTATGATGCGTCCAAGGACCCTTGGCACTGTCCGAGATATACACCTGCAATCCATGTCCGTTGATATTAGAAGATATAGAACTTTCCGTTGTGATAGCGGATGGCAGGTGCCCAGATACCCTGTCCGTAAGCTTCCTTGCCATTGCGGAGATTAAAATCATCAGAATCATCAAAGCGGTCGAAGCAATAGGAAGAGAACTCCCAATTTACGAGATCCTTGGAATGGAGAACCACCAGTCCCGGCACACTGTGCATCGTGGTACCCGCCAGATAGTAATCCTCCCTACTCTGATAATATCAGGGTCAGAAAACTCATCATAAAACAAAGGGTTTGTAAAGGTACCATTACCATTATCTGCCGACCAAGATTTCCCATTCAAAGTCTGTGTCAGAACATTCTTGGCTACAGATTTTTCTGCGCCGCAGCTCCCAAAGAACCGCTCAAAAGCGATGCAACAGGTTGCAAATAATAATTTCTTCATTCTCATTTATAGGTCTAAAAGATTATTATAAAAATATTGCCACAAAAGTACGAATAATTATCCAACCAGAGGTAGACAAAATGATACTTTTATGGCAACAAATGTAATTTTAGGACATTATTTAATCAGATAAGTCTTTCCTGGTTCTGTTTCCAAGTCATATTCATATACGTCAGGAATAGGAACCTTCACTCCTTCTGCTATCCGATGCTGTTCCACTACAGATTTCACTTCTGCAGATGCAAAAAGGATATTGGGACATGTTCCTTCTGCCTTCTTCAGCTTTTTCGCCTTCAGCGGTACGTATGAACGGAGACGCAGGATGCCTCCGATGGTGGAACGAATCTTCGCCTTCATCAGTCTGCCATTCTTCCAGTCCATATCCACCACAAAGCCGCCACGGGCGCGAAGTCCCTTTACGCTTCCTTCTTTCCAGGCATCAGGCAAGGCTGGCAAGAGATGCACGGCTCCATCATGACTCTGCAGGAGCATTTCGGCGATACCGGCTGTTACTCCGAAGTTGCCGTCAATCTGGAATGGCGGATGGGCATCGAAGAGATTCGGATAGGTTCTGCCATCAGGATATTCCTTTGCCTGCGCATCAGATGGCAACAGACGAAGCATATTGCTGATGATTCTGAAAGCATGATTGCCATCGAGCATACGTGCCCAGAAGTTCGTTTTCCAACCCAGACTCCAGCCCGTAGCCTGGTCGCCACGATGCTTCAGAGTGGTGGCAGCAGCATGGAACAGTTCCGGATGAGAGAAAGGAGAAATCTGATTGGATGGATACAATCCATAGAGATGCGAGATATGGCGATGTTCATTCTTCGGATCATCCGCATCCACAAGCCACTCCTGCAACTGTCCGTACTTTCCTATCTGCATCGGCGGAATCTGCGAAACCAGCTGCTGCATCTCCTTGCGCTCAGCCTCATCAACACCCAATATTTCAGAAGCCTTCACGGCACTGGTCAAGGCATCGAAGGCTATCTGGTTATCCATCGTGCAACCAGCCGTTACGGCAGTTTTCTTTCCTTTAGGTCCCTGTTCCGGACTCACCGACGGCACGGTTACTTTCCATTCTGTGCCTGGCAACTTCTGCATATAGTCGAGATAGAACTCAGCAGCACCCTTTATCACCGGATACCACTGCTTGAGGAAAGCCTTGTCGCCCGTATAGAGATAATGCTGCCAGAGATGGGTAGTGAGCCAGGCTCCGCCATTCGGAAACATGCCCCACTGCGCACCATCCACCGGACCTGCTATGCGCCAGATATCGGTGTTATGGTGTGCCATCCAACCACGACAACCATACATTTCCCTAGCCGTCTGTGCTCCCGTTACGCTCAAATCCTTAATCAGCGAATACAGAGGTTCCGTGGTGTTACCGAGATTCGTTACCTCGGCAGGCCAGTAGTTCATCTCCGTATTGATGTTGATGGTATATTTACTGTCCCAAGGTGCATTTTTGCTGTCGTTCCAAACGCCCTGCAGGTTTGCCGCCTGTCCACCAGGCTGGGAAGAGGAGATGAGCAGATAGCGACCATAGTTATACATCAGCGCCACCATCGCCATATCCTTGCTGCCCGCAAATTTCTCCAGGCGCTGGTTGGTAGGCAACGAAGCATTGATATCGGTTGGCAAAATCAGAGAAGAAGTAGCGAACTGCTTCTGGTAAGCCTCCACATGACGTTTCTCCAACTGTGCATAGCTCATTAGTTTCACCTTATTTATATAGTCAGCATTGCGCTGGGCTGCATTGCCCGACACATCGTGATAGTTCACAAAATTAGTGGCAGCACTCACGATGATGGTTGCCTCGGTGCCATCCGTCCTTACATCTGCCACACATTCGGCAGTGAGAGCCGCCTTGATGCCTTCCTGGTCTTGGGCCTTCACCTTCAGCATAACCCCTGAAGGCGTTTTCTGAGTCTGATGTTCAAAAGGCGAATCCAGGGTAACATCGATATTCAGGGCACCCTTTCTACTCGCCTTGATGTGGCAAACAATGACGCCATCAGCCAGCGAAGCAAAGGTAGTACGAGTATATCTTACGCCATCCATCACGAAAGAAGTCGTGGCAATCGCCCTCTTCAAATCCAAGTCGCGCACAAACTGCTCAGCCTTTCCCAGATTATTCATGGTGATATGCAGATTTGCCATCGGCAGAAAGCGCATGCCATGAGGACCTGGGATGAAAGTCTGGTTGATGAGAGCGGCGGCCTCCTCTTCCCTGCCATTGAAGATGAGTTCCCTCACCTTTGGCAGATTCTCCAGGGATTTCTTGCTATTGTTGTTATGGGGACCGCCACTCCAGAAAGTCTCCTCATTCAACTGAATATTTTCGTCCGTGGTTCCGCCATACACCATACCTCCCAGATGTGAGTTTCCGATAGGCAGAGCCTCCAGCCACTGCTGGGCTGGGGCGTTATACCAAAGCAGAGTACTATTATCAGAACTGCTAGCCTTAGCCATCATCTTTACCGGAAGAAGGAACGCCAAAGCCATAGTTCCCACTATGATTCTATTTCTCACTACTATTCTGTTTTTGATACTCAAAACTATCCACATCCACATATCCGCCAGCAGCCTTTGTGGCATAATTGTAGATGGCAATACGGGTTCCCATAAAGAGGCGGCGATAATCATACTGCATCTTGAAATCCTTGATGGCAGGAATCCAAGTCTTGCCGTCTATACTATATAATAAGGTGGCGAGATCCTGATGAAGACGGAAATCGCAACTCATCTTCAGATAGATGATGCTTGATTTCGTTGCCTTATCCTGCTTCAGATTCAAAGGCTGGCGATAAACCTCCTCACGCTTCACATCAGTCACTGCCTTTTCCTTTTCAGTCAAAGCTACACTCTCCTTGGTACCTACCACAAAGAGTTTCTTGCCTTCCTTTACGATAGAAAGCAAAGCCGCATCACCTTGGAAGGCTGACAAGCCAGCCACATCGCCATCCTTCATCTTGCTTACATCCATCTTGACGATTCCCTCGCAGGCTGGTCCTTCGGTACGGGTACTGATGGTATTGGGAGCCAGGAAGATGTTAGGAACAATACGGGATGTCTTCAGACGGAGCCAGCCCTTGCGCTCTGTGAGCGACCAGGCATTATCCACAGGATTGTGGTTCCACTGCCACTGCAGTTCCAGTTTATCCTTCGAGAAATCGTCGCTATACACGAGTCCCTTGCCGTCGTAGCCCAGCACAGGCTTCTGCATCTCGGCAGGAATATTGCCCTTCTCATCGGTCAGCATAGGCCATCCGTCCTTCCAGGTACATGGCTCCAGCGTGAGCACTCTGCCCACACCACCACGGTCTTGGAATACGATGCCATACCAGTTGCCATCCTTATCATCTACAATCGTACCTTGTCCCACGCCATTGAATCCGGCAAACTCCGTTTCCAGAATCACCTTCTTTTCGTAAGGACCCGTTATCTTATCAGCACGATAACAAACCTCACGACGAGGATGTCCCTGTGGCCACGAAATCATCAGGAGATAATACTTGCCGTTGTGCTTGATCATACGGGAGCCTTCGAGCAAACCCGTTTCATCAGCATCACGCTCAAAGAGTTTACGATGGCTGCCCGGCACCACATCCGTCAGGTCGGTATTCAGCTGCACCATCTCGCCCGTTCCATAAACCACGTATGCTTTATCATCGTCATCGAAGAAGAGAGCGGCATCATGGAAATGCTGCAAACGGCTGTGGATAGTCCATTTGCCCTCGATATCATCGGCTGTACAGATATAAGTCTCTCCACCGGGATTATCATTCGGAGCAAAGAGCGCATAGAACTTGCCACGATGATACTGCAGCGAAGTGGCCCACTGACCACGACCATACACCGTACCCTCCTTCATGTCATACTTAGGCGAATCGGTAAGTTTAGGGAAGATATAGTTCACAGTTTCCCAGTTCACCAAATCCTTCGATTTCATGATAGGCGCACCCGGCATCAGATGCATGGTGGTGCTTACCATATAGAAGCTGTCACCCACACGGATTACATCCACATCAGGCACATCAGCCCAAACCACAGGATTGGCGAAATTCTTCTCAAACTTCCACCAGTCGAAATTGAAGAGTTTGCTTCCCTTCAATCCCTTGAACACGAAGTATATATCATGTTTTCCTGTCACTTTCTTTAGCATTTGTGCCGAGAAAGTCTTCCACTTTTCCCAGCCACCCGTCTTGGTAACATCAAGTTTTGCCACCAGTTCGCTATCTTCCTTATCGAGATGAACCTCCAGCGAACCTCCAAGCGAAGAGCACGCCGCTGAGATGGCAAATACATCTGGACCTTCATCACCAAAATCCACCTCACGTACCTTGATATAATCGCCTTCATGGATTTCAGAGATATAAACACCCGTATCATCGGTCTGCTCCGACTTCACTCCCTTAGAGAAAGCGATGGTTTCAGCCTCCTGACGCTTGTAAGGATTGAGGGTTGCAATAGGAGCCACTCCTTCCTGAGTATGGTGGATAATTGGGAATGTGCCGTCGGCATTATATTTGAATTCTTCCACAGCCACACTGCGTTCGAATCCGCCACCCAGTTTACCCGTATGATAGAAGAAATAAGACTTGCCCTTGAAGTCGCTCACACCGCAATGGTTAGTAAAGGAACCCGTATCTTCCAATGGCATGATTTCGCCCATATACTTCCATGGTCCGAAAGGCTTCTTACTCATGGAATAAGCAATGTGCTCAGGCACTCCACCTGCAGCATAAAGCATATAATAGTTCTTGCCACGCTTCATGAACCAAGGCCCCTCTGTGTAGCAATCTTTATATTTTCGGGTAGAATCACGCTTCTCCACGTCAGGCGAGCCGAATCCCTCCTCAGTCATCACGATTCTGCCCACTTCACGTTTTTCATCAACAGCTGCCTTAGCATCTATACCACCCTTGAAGCTGATCATATCTTTATTCAGTTTGGCATAGTAAAGATGTGGATTACCCCAATAGAGATAAGCCTGACCATCCTCGTCCATCCAAACCGTTGGGTCGATATTGTCCCAACTTCCATTATCGAAAAGCGGTTTTCCCAGCGCATCCTTGAACGGACCGGTAGGAGAATCTGCCACAGCTACGCCGATAGCCATTCCGCCCGTCAGTTTAGAGTGCGCACAGATATACCAGTAATACTTACCATTACGTTCAATGGTCTGTGCTGCCCAGGCACGGTCGTCTGCCCAGGAAAAAGAACTGAGATCGAGCGGAGAACCATGGTCTGTCCAGTTCACCATATCCTTGGTGGAATACACACGCCATTCGTTCATCCAGAAGAAGTCAGCCTTATCTTCATCATGACCGGTATATACATAGAGACGGTCTCCAACAACCAGAGGTGCCGGGTCGGTAGTTAACTGTGTTTGCACGATTGGGTTCTGTGCATAGGTAGCACCCTGCATGGCAAGCAGCCATGCGCTTATCAATAACGGCTTTCTGAAAGCCAAGATTTTCGTTGTATTCATCATTATGATTGTTTTTTCGTTTAATGCTGCAAAATTACGAAAAAACAATCATAATGACTTTATCGAATGTTTCAAAAACTTTATTAAGTTTATCTTACTCCCCAAACTTCCACCAATCCAGGAAGAAGAGGTTCTGCTTCTGGATGTTGCCTCCCTTAAAGACGAAGTAGAGATCATGAACACCCTTTACCTTCTTCACCTGGGTAGAGAAGGTTTTGTATTCGTCCTTGGTATTCTTGATATCCACCTTGCCGATGCACTGGCCGTTTACCCCATCAAGACGGATTTCGATGCTGCCGCCAAACATGTGGCAAGAGGCAGAAACCTCAAACTTACCTGCACCCTTCTTGAAGTCAACACCCTTCACGAGGATATACTCATCCTCATCAATATTCGTAACCACTTGATTCCATCTATTCTCCTGCGCCCACTGATTCTTAGGCTGCGTCTTCAATCCATAGCCCCAAGCCATCGTCTCAGCCTCTACCTGGCGATAAGGGTTGAACCATTCTATCTGTTCAAGCTTGCAGTCCTGGAAGTATGGCAACTCCTGGATGGTTCCGTCAGGATTGTAAGTCATTTCGGCCGCAGAAACAGAACGCTGCTCGGCATGACGCCCCGTCTTCAAACGGAAGATATCATAATTCAAGCCGAAGCAATAGCTCTTACCCTTATAGTCGATGATGCCCGGATGATTGCCTCGAGTACGAGGCGTATGGTTCATGATATGTCCCTTATATTCCCACGGTCCGAGCGGATTCTTGCTCATCGCATAACCGATGCCCTCAGGACAGCAGGTAGAAGCATAAGCCAGATAATAATTGCCATTGCGCTTCCAGAACCAAGGACCTTCCTGATAATCCTGAATCTTTGGGAAGTGCATGATGGAATCTGAATAAGAAATCATGTCCTCGTTCAGTTTCACTGCCTTCAACTCCGGGTTGCCCCAATACATGTAAGCCTGGTTATCATCATCTACCCATACGGTAGGGTCAATGTCGAACCAGTCGCCTTCCCATGCCAGAGGCTTTCCGATAGGATCCTTGAACGGTCCGAATGGACTATCTGCTACCAGCACTCCGATGCCATGACCGTGGATTGGGCAATACATATACCATTTGCCATTGCGCTCGATGACCTGCTCTGCCCAGGCACCATTCTCGCCCTTGAACCACTTGAAGTCTTTCAATGAAGCCACGGCACCGCGGTCTTGCCAGTTTACCATATCCGTTGAGGTGTAGAGCAGCCAGTCTTTCATCAGGAAGCCCTCAGCCCCATCCTCATCGTGGGTGGTATAGAGATATACCGTATCGTTGTGCACATAAGGTGCAGGATCGGCAGTATACTTGGTCTGGATGATTGGCAAGTTGATGTTCTGTGCAGTTGCTACAGTTCCCATGCCAGCCAAAAGCAGGGATAAAATCATTCTGTATCTAGTCATTTTATGATTTAAATTAATTATTAGTTGATTAAATTGTTATTTATGGATGCAAAGGTAAGCAAAAAAGCAGAATTCTACTTTATCATAATTACCAAATACTTTATTTTATGTAACACTTACATCTGTACCTTTACTGCCTTTCCGACATATTCCACCCTCTTGCTTGCCAGCATTGGCTGATAGCCTGCACTGCTATCAGCATCCAACAAGAAAAAAATGAGGATGTGTCATGTACTTATGACACACCCTCATTTTTTAGCAGGAATATTTTGCCCAATCCAATACAATCGTCTTATCTTCATCAATCATAAAGTTCATACCAATCTTTTCCATGGTTTTGCCTCTTAGGGCAAAAGCATCAGCATAATGTTTGTTGTTGATTTGGTCAAGAGCCTCTTGTGCCGACTTATTAAATTTCAGTTCTATCACATAGATGGTATCCTTTGTTTCCATCGTAATGTCTGTTCTTCCACGGAAAGTATGCTGTTCCACCAATATACGGAAATTCGTAAGCAGGGCAAAGATGATATACATTGTCTGCTGATAATGCCCCTCATAATCGGTATTATCGCAATAAGGTACCGTCTCCCAGAACGTTTTCAATAGCTGAAGAGCACCATCCATGTTACCCTTATTGATAAGAGAAGACATCTTGGCCACGGTCGTATTGCACATTGCAGACTTTGCCGCTAAATAATGCGGTAACATACTGCGATACAAACCTATCCTCACTTCTTTGTTAGGCAGAGCCAAGGTATAGAGTTCCGTTTCCGGATCATAATTCTTGATAGTGATATAACCACTCTGATAAAGTAAAGGCATGATAGTAGTCATCGTCTCAGTGGCTGCATCAAAATCATCCTTTGATGCATCCATCTGTTCACCCAGGTCAATCGGTGTAAAGTCATATTTCCGCATCATATTAAGAAGATAAGTAGGAGTGCCTGAGCCAAACCAATAGGAATTCATCTGTCCTTCAGCTAAACAGTTCAACAAGCTATAAGGATTGAAAATATCTGATGATGGCCAGGTAAAGTGATAGCCATCATAATTTTCCTTCAGTTTTGACAAGGCTTGTTCGTGTGTCAATCCCAACCTACCTGCTAACACATCAATATCCTCATCAAACTTATCCAACAATTCCTCCTTGGTAATGCCGCAAATGCCAGCATACTCTTGGTGCATACTCACATTTGTGATATTATTGAGTTCACTGAAGATACTAAGTTGCGAGAACTTGGTGATGCCTGTCAAGAAGACGAAACGCAGCATTCGGTCGCTATCCTTTAGGGGACTATAGAAATTGCGCATCACCTCCCTTAAGACGCCCAAACTAGTATCCTCATGTACCACATCAAGCAAAGGAGCATCGTATTCATCGATGAGCACAACGACCTTCTGCCCAGTCTGTTCATATACCGTTTTTATTAAATTAAGCATACGGACATTCGGGTCGGGAGACTCATTGACGATGCCAAATTTTTCTTCATTTACCTTCAATATGTACAAGAGATAACGCACAAGTTGGTCTTTCTCCATGTGCTTACCACCAGCCAAGCTAAAGTGAAGCACAGGATATTTCGTCCACTCCTTCTCCAGTTTTTCAATAGCAAGCCCCTTAAAGAGTTCCTTCTCTCCCTCGAAATAGCTCTGCATAGTAGAGACGAGGAGTGACTTTCCGAAACGACGTGGACGACTCAAGAAGAAATACTTTCCACTCGTATGAGTCATACGATAGATGTACTCCGTCTTATCTACATAGAGAAAGTCCTCCTCTCGAATCTCAGAGAAGGTCTGCATGCCTATTGGATATAACTTCGTTGCCATATTATCAACAATTTACTATTTACGTTGGCAAAGATAAGCAAAAATCCCGAAACCGCCAAGCGATTTCGGGATTTATTATGTATTCAACTATGTCCCCAATACCTTGAAGGGGATTTTATCAGTATTCTTACTATCTGTTCAGTTCCTTGATGATTTTCTCCAGATTGTCAAGCTGGCGGGCATCCACTTTCACATCTACCAGATTTCCTTCCTTGTCGAAGAGGCGATAGGATGGGAAGGAGCGAATGTTGAGATAATTCTCGATGGCACTCTGCTGAGCCGCTGGCAAATTGTAGTGGGCGATATTGTCGCCAACCAGATTATTCAGTTTGATGAGATTTTTCCATGACTCTTCAGGACTGTTGTTTGCCATGTAAAGATATACCACATCGTATGGCGCCAAGCGTTCGAACTCTTCCTTCGAATGGGCAAGAGCCATCTTGCAAGGGGCACACCAAGTTCCCCAGACATCCAGCAATACAAGCTTTCCCTTATAAGGCTCCAATATATGGCGAAGAAGTTTCTCACCATCGCTCATATCCTGCGGAGCTGTCTTGATACTGGCAGTAATGTCCCTGTTCTGCAAAGACAGGTACTTACGGTGTTCTGCCAATACTTTCTCCCTGAGAACTTCAGAACTGATGCTGTGTTCTACCAGGTCAAGCCCATAACTATTGAGTGGCATAGCTAGTCTTTCCAACATCTGAAGAATGGCTTTGGTGATGATGACATCTTTCTGCTGCTGGCTGCATCCCATGCTATCAGCTATATGCTGGGCATAATATACATCGATGAGAGGAGTCTCATCCTTAAGCATCTTGGCAATATCTTCTCTTCCAATGATAGTCGTAGCGCGCTTGGCAAGGGCTGAGTTGGAAAAAGCATTTTCTATTTTCTCCTGCTCCTTGGCATCTGTCGTCTGATATTGCTTGATAGTCATGCTATCCAGATTCTTAGCCCATTGTTCCACCGTAGCAATTTCAGAATTTGTTATCGCAATATCCCCCTGAGCCTTGTGCTTTCTCAACAGTTCCGGATAATAATTGGTGAACAAGAATCCATAGGTCTTCCCCATGGGTGTACTGTACTTTAACCTTGCTTCCTGGTCGATGAGATCTTTAGTCAGCATATTATAGTCACGAAACTGAGTATAAGGCTGCGGAATCTCCTTCCATATTTTTTCCATTTGGCTTACATATTCCTGAGGGAAAATATGGTCTTTTACACGATATGCTCCCTGTAAGATTGATGATGCATAACTACAGAGAAGATATCGGGCAGCATACTCCTGATAACATTTGGAAATAGATGCCGATTTTTCTATCTGTTTCCGTAAGTTCCCTTCAGCCTCCTTATATCTGGATTCAAGAATCTGCATCATCTCCTGGGCTGGAACCTTATTTTCATACTTACCTGCATAGTCTGCGTTAATCATTGGGATAGGATGCGCCAGCAGTTCGTTTTGCAAGCGACAGTTCTTACCCATGAAGATGGAATGTCCAGACTTGAAGTCATAGAGCAGATAATAGGTCTCACCTGGCTCCAACACCGTGTTGATATAAGTATGTTTCCAGTCCATGAAAACCTCGGTAGAGTTGATGAGAGGCACTTTGATCTCAAATCTGCCAAGTGAATCGAGCTTGCTACAATTGCTCACTTCCTTGAATGTGGAAAAGAGATCATAATACTGCACACTATACTCCTGCCCTCTATCCCAAAATTCCTTAGGCATATTTCTGAGCCATCCCACAACAATAGCCGTATCGGGCTTGTTATGAGTATCCTTCAGACTTGTGGTCTCATCTTTCTGCGGATAATCCGGAAGGATGGAAGTGGTAATGAGCGAATATTCGGCTTTCTTGCCGTTGATGCTCATCGTGCGCTTGCCATGTTGAGGTTTGTCGATGTTGACAGCCAGGTCGCTCTTGCCATCGGTAAGGATGAAAGAGTACTTGTCGCCCTTCTGATTCTTCTGCTTGTATTGCCAGTAACGGCAGTCGTAGATGGCGAAATCTTCATAGAATCCTATCTCCCAATCGCCGGTCGCATCGTTGCGCCAAAGCGAGGAGAAGAGCTGTTTGATGCGGGTATCGATATTCTCGATGCCCAATATCTTGAAGTTCTTTTTGCCGTCACCTTCCAGGAAGTCAAACTTTCGGGTCTTCTTGGGGAGCGGTGCGAAATGGAAGACCACATCCTCCTTGCCAGAGCTAGGCATATAGTGTTCTTCGTCAAGTTTCAGTCCATCACAGCTCTTGACGAGATATTTCTTGCCATCAGCAAGGAGATAGGTTTCCTTCACAAACTTTATCCAATAGTGTGGGGGAAAAGTGATGTGCATGAACACTCGTGTTTCATCATCTGCGAATTCCACACGATAGATGTTGAGTTGAGATTGAAAAGGATCATAAAATAGCTGATTCGATTCTGCTATCGGCTGTTCCCAGACAATAGGTTTCTTGCCATTCCCTGCCCAGCAAGTGCAGAGCCAGATGGCTGCAATAAGTACACAAAGGATTCTTTTCATAATTCGATTATTTTATTGGATTGATACTATTGAAAGCAGTATATATTAAAGTATACCACTACTTAATATTCAATAGAAACATCCAGTTTCTTCAAATCCTTATCAGCCGAACTGCTGCCGTAATAAACCTCATACTTTCCTGCCTTGGCACGGACGGTATTGGTTGCAGCATCGAAGAGTTCGAAGTTTCTGCTATCCAGGGTGATGACAGCCTCAGCAGTCTTTCCTGCCTTCACCTCCACTCTCTCGAAAGCCTTCAAGCTCTTCAATGGTCCTTCGGTATCGGCAGGATCCTTCACATACACCTGTACCACCTCGGTTCCATCCTTCTTTCCAACATTACTTACAGGCACCTTCAAGGTAATCTTCTCACCCTTCTTCAGGATAGAGTTGGAAAGTGTAGCATCGCCAATACGGAAAGAAGTATAGCTCAAGCCATAACCGAATGGGAAGAGCGCATCGTTCATATAACGATAGGTTCTGCCCTTCATGCTGTAATCCTTGAAATCAGGCAACTGCTCAGAATTCTTATAGAACGTAATAGGCAACTTGCCGGCAGGATTGTACTCTCCGAAGAGTACACGAGCCACTGCCTCACCACCTTCCTGACCAGGATACCAGGCTTGGAGAATAGCATCGCAACTCTCTGTCTCTGGAGTCAAGGCGATAGCCGAACCCGAACAGTTGACAAAGACAACCTTTTTGCCCGCCTCCTTTAAAGCCTTCAGGAAATTGCGCTGAACCTTAGGCAATTCGATGTTGGTGCGGTCACCACCCTTGAAGCCAGAAATCTCGATAGGCATTTCCTCACCTTCCAACTGTGGAGAGATGCCACCTACGAAGACTACTGTCTCGCAATCCTTCAACTGCTTGAGCGAAGCCTGATAGTCGATAGGATTCTCATGACCGATATTGATCTTCATATTGGCATTATAGGTTGGCATCTCAGCATATCGTATTTCTATCTGATACTCCTTGCCTTTCACGCCCTCAAACTCGATGCGGGATTCTGCTGTGCGCCAATCACTCTTTTCTGACTTTTTCTCACCATTCAGATAAACCTCATAATGACCGCAGGCAGCCACATCGAGCAATACCTTGGCGTTCTGCTTAGGACGGAATACGGTTTCATACTTGGCAGAAAAGCCCGTCAACTTCACATTGGGTGCAAACGAATGCTGACCATAGGTAGTTACCTGCACAGGATTCTTTTCCTGAGTGATGGTAACAGGCTTACCTTCCATTTCACGATTGTTCCAGAAAGTGCCCTTAAAGCCCATCTTGCCATCCATGCTACACTGGTCGAAGTAAGAATCCAAAGTCTGGTCGTTCACCAGGTCGCACCCTTTAAAGGTGACGATCTGGTTTTTCTTCAAACGACTCTTGATACCATCCAGGATGGTAATTGTCTGTCGTGGAGTACCATTATAGTTTCCCCACATCATCGGTTCGTTATCCACATTTGGTCCGATGAAAGCAATCTTCTTTACCTTTTTATCGAGAGGTAATACCTCATTCTTGTTTTGGAGCAGCGTCATGGTCTGCAGAGCCATATCGAGCGAGAGCTGGCGATGCGCCTTGCTGCAAAGCACAGATACAGGAATCTTCGACCATGATACTATCTTGTTGTCATCCATCTCACCCAAGTCGAAACGACCTTCGAGCAGACGAATCACATGCTTATCAACTTCTTCTTCAGTCAGGGCACCATACTTCACAGCCTCAGGCACCGATTTATATATATAATTAAATCCACATTCTACATCGGTTCCAGCCAATACGCCCTTAGCTGCTGCATTTCTGGCATTGCTCGAAACCTTATGGTTCTCCCAGAAATCAGTAACAGCGCCACAGTCGGAAACTACCAGGTACTTGAATCCCCACTCATCCCTGAGAATCTGCTGCAAAAGGCGGGTGTTGCCGCAGCATGGTTCATCATCCCAACGCTGATAGGCACACATCACCTCACGCACCTTGGCATCCTGCACAAGTGATTTGAAGGCGGGCATATAAGTTTCCCAAAGGTCGCGCGGTGTAACATCGGTAATATTGTCTGTATGGCGAGCCCATTCCGGTCCGCTATGAATTGCATAGTGCTTGGCACAAGCCCAGAGTTTGCGGTATTTCGTATCTTCAGGTCCCTGCAATCCGCGCACCACGGCACATCCCATCCTACTGGTAAGATAAGGATCCTCACCATAGGTTTCCTGTCCACGTCCCCAGCGAGGATCACGGAAGATATTCACGTTTGGAGTCCAGACAGAGAGGGCATGGAAACGGGTTACATCTCCTCCCTTCTGCTGCAGTTCATTCCATTTGGCACGCATCTCATCAGATGTTGCATCAAAGACTCTATACACCATTCTGTCGTTAAACGAAGCTGCCATTCCGATAGGTTCCGGAAAGACGGTTACATCTCCCATGTTCGCCACACCATGCAGTGCCTCGCTCCACCACTGGAATCTCTTGATTCCCAATCGCGGGATAGCCGGCGAATCATCCAACATCAGAGAAGCTTTCTCTTCCAAAGTGAGACGACCACATAAATCTACCGCTCTCTCATGAGCCGAGAGGGCTGGATTCTGATAAGGCAACTGCTGAGCTGAGGCATTGCCGGAGGACATAGTTACCACAAACATCAAAGCTGCGTATATAACATTCTTGTTCATTGTAATTACTATTAAGCTATTAGTATATTAAATTGTTATTTGTGCTGCAAAGATAAACAAAAAAGCAGAATACTACTTTATTACAAGTATCAAATACTTTATATAATGTAACACTTACAGCTGTATCTTTACAGCCTTTCCGTCATATTCCACACTCTTGCTTGCCTGCATAGGCTGATCGCCCGCACCACTATTGGTATCCACCAGTACGATATGGAATCTGCGATGCTGGAGCATTCCCTTATAGCTGCCCTTGCGTGGAGCGATGTTCAGGGTTCTGTCTGCTTCATTCCAAACAAACTGGATTTCCGAGAATTTACCCTTCTCATAGTTGTAGTTGTCGCCCTCATCCTCATAGAGCGTAAATTTACCATCAGCACCAGGATAGACACGAATCTCCAGTTCATCCCAAGGTTTCTCTGAACTATACTGCACTTCAGGACCGAATGGCAGGATGGTACCTGCCTTGATGAATACAGGCATGATGTCGATAGGACAAAGGCGCTGGATATCCTGACCGCCCTCATACTGGGTGTTGCTCCAGAAATCATACCATTTATTACCCTTTGGCAAGTAAACATTCACAGGCGCAGCTGCCTTCCTTACATCAGGATAGATGGTATGACCCTTCTTCTCCTTATCCTTCCAGGTGTATAAAGGATCGGTTACCGGCTTCACCAGGATGTTGCGGCCGAAGAGATACTCATCGTTCAGACGGGAAGCCTTCTTGTCTGCCGCATAATCCATTACCAGGGCACGCATCATGCTTCCGCTATTCTGTACACAGTCGCCAGCCGTACTGTAGATATAAGGCAAAAGGCGATAGCGCAACTTGATGGCCTTAATCATAGCATCATAAGCCCAGTCGCCCTGCTTTCCGAATTCATACAGTTCGCTTACCATCGGTGAAGAACAGTGGTTGCGCATCAATGGCATGAAGGTTCCCCACTGCATCCAGCGGGTCTGCAATTCCTGAATGGCTGGATTCTTTGGATTCTGTTCAAACTCCCAGTAGAAGAAACCACCCAGGTCGGTGTTCCAGAATGGGATACCGCAGAGCGAGAAGTTCAAGCCCGATGGAATCTGATTCTTCATCTCGTCCCAGGAAGCCACCACATCACCGCTCCAGCAGATGGTGCCATAATGCTGAATACCGAGACTGCCGCTTCGGGTCATCTGGAGCGAACGCTTTGTGTTGCCCTTCATCGCTCTCTGGTGCTCGTAGATGCTCTTGTTGTGCAACAATGGGAAGGCGTTCTTCACGCCCAACCATGAACCATCGAAGGTCTGATAGTTCTCATCGCCCGGCTTCTCAAAATGGTCTGGCTCCGTAGAATCGGTCCACCAGGCATCAAAGCCCATCTGGTAGAGATGAGTAAGATACTTCCAGTAGAGGTTGCGAGCCTTCGGATTGAAGACATCGTATGGCATCACGCCACTGTTTCTTGGCCACGTTTCAAAAGGAAGGAGGGCATTCATCTTCTTCAGTTCACGATACTGCTCTGTCCAAGGACCGAAACTTGCCCAGATGGAAATCATCAGATGGGCATCGTTCTTATGAACATACTTCACCATCTCTTCCGGACTCTTCAGGCGGGGTTCTCCCTGTACCTTCATCTGCTTCATATCGGTAGGAAGATACTTGGCATAGGCTGAGTCGCCCACCTTATTTATATAGTATGGGTTCTGGAACTTCATCGCATTCCAGTTGGAGTCGCATCCCCAATACTGCCAGTCCTGCACGATGGCATCAGTAGGAATCTTCAGTTCGCGATACTTGTCCAACACGCCAGCCAGTTCATCACTAGTCTTATAGCGCTCACGGCATTGCCAGAAGCCCATCGCCCATTTCGGGAACATGGTAGCCTGTCCGGTGAGTTCACGGATGCTGGCGATGACTCCATCTTGCGTACCATCCTTATACATGAAATAGTAGTCGGCGCAGGTTCCCACTTCACTGGTAAAGGAAGTGCATGATGGCTGGTTGCCATTATTCTTGGATGCTACGATATCATTGAAATAGGTTTTTCCTGCATTGTCCCAGTAAAGACCATAGCCCTTCTCACTGGTGAAATAAGGGATGGCGATATAAGTATTATTGTTCCAGAGTACGATATTCTGTCGACCACGCTGATTCATGTAAACATCGCGCAACTGTCCCAGACCATAGATGGCCTCGTCATCAGCAAGACGGAAGTCCTGCTCTATACGGTACTTGCCCTTGTTGGCTTCATCCTTGCGAGCTTCCAGACGGGTCTTCGTATCAGTAAGCAGCAGCTTTCCATCCTTCGAAAGGAAGCGGATTTCGCCAGTCTGCTGATTCAGTTCAACGGAAATAAAACTAGAATTGATTTTTACAATATCACCGTTTTCCTGTATTTGAACGCCCTTCATCTGCTGAGGTTTCAAGATGACAGAATAGCTTTTCTTCTGAACAGGAGCACCAAGTCCGGCATCAGATTTCAAGATGCGGACGATGGATGGAGAATAGAATTCGATGGTTACATTCTGCTGAGCCACCTGACGGGTGATAGACTTGGCAGCCGCACCTTTCTGGGTGCCTGCCACCTTTACATTCTTGGCGCTGAGTTCACTTGGAACGCCAACGACAGCGATGCCCAAAAGGGCAATGAGAGATAAATTCTTTAGCATACTTCTGTTTATTTTATTAGAGGGTTTATGATTGGAACGCTTCTCGATTGTCAAATCATCATGAATTTATTGTTGTCTGAAATTCCATTTAGAATTATCGCTATTGAAATCGAAAGGAGCCAAGCCTGGGGTACAATCGCCGAGTGAAACCAATGCCAGTTTCTCTTCTGTGCCTGGCACTGCCTTAGGCATGATGCGATAGGTGCCATCGGTGAGCTGTTCGATGCGCCAAAGCTGGGCATCTTCACCCGTAAACTCAGGTTTGGCAATGACATCATGCTGAGCGGTTGCGGTAAATCAAATCAGTAGCCTCGCAGTCGATGGCGATATTGACGGGTTCGTTGCCTTCCATCCGCTTACCTGTCTTCGGATCAAGTTCTACCAGACGGATAAATCCGAAATAGGTACCATAACTGAGCCAGAGTCTGCCGGTAGTAGGGTCGAGCAACAAGCCCGCATCAATGGCATCACAGTCTTCATCATCCAATGAAGAAGCTACCACCACCGGTTCAGTATATTTGAAATCAGGCGATTTCGGATCGAGCGTTTTGTTCCACATCGTCAGGACATCACCGCGATGACTGCCTCCCAATCCACCACCCGTAGCACTGTAGGCTACAAGATAACGGTCGCCAATCTTCAACACATCAGGAGCCGCTCCTCTGCCGGGACGAACAGCACCACCCTGCCAGGTCCAGCCATCCTCCGACCAGATTCCACCTTCACCCGTTCCAAAGGTATAATACTTTCCATCACACAGGGCAATGGTAGAAGGATCATGAATGAAAGGTTCGCCCACCTGGGCTTCTGCCTCGTAAGCAGAGGAAGACAACAAGGCAACCAAAGCAGCGGCATAAAGTTTCTGCTGAGCAGCAACCGGGCTAAAATATCTGAAAAATATATTGTTCTGTTTCATAACTTTCTTTATTGATTGCACTACTTCACGTGAATAGACAGGTTTCTGACAGGCTTGCCCTGTCCGTCGATGAATCGGACACAGAAGTCGCTCATGCCAGGACCATTGATTAATGCACCACGAAGAATATTCCTACCTTTCTTCAAGGTAAGTTTCTTAGAAACCACATCATCGCGAACCATTCTTCGGTCGCCTTCGAGCATCACCGCCTCCTCGCCATTGAGCCACCACATGGAAGCACCATTCGAGCCAACAGACAAGCGGACGTCTTTCATCTCCTCAGGGCAATCGATAATGGTAACCGCCCAGAACAAGACACCATACTTGGGTTTCTTAAACGATGTGGCGAAACGGAAGAGTTTCACATTAAACAGTTTACTGTCCAGCGCATGCCATTTCAGTTTTTCCTTGCCCACCTTCACGACGGCTCCTTCCTTAGGAACTGTTTCCATCTGTTTAGGGAAATACTGCGTATGGAATATCTCCTTCAGATAAGAATCTGTAAAAACGACATTGCTCTTGACCGGCATAGAGATGGGCTCCAGGAGCAACCATCTCTGAATAAAGCCAGCCGCATTAGGCATGACAGCCTGCCTGCCGACTGGTCCGAAATAAGGATTGATGTCTGCAGGTAAATTCCTATTTTGGGCATCCGCAGATGAATGCCCCAAAAGGAATACACATAAACAAAACAATCTAACTATTTTATTAAAAAATTTGTACATAGACTATTCATTATTATTGAGGTTCGATAATCTGATAACGGCCACTCAGATGCATGAAGGCGAAGAGACGCAACAGTCCGTCGTAATAGCCATCGAAGAAGCCTTCTTTATCTGGTTCATGCTTGGCATTCCAGAAATGACTGACGAATTTCCTGCCCTTCACATGATTGCTGACCAATGAAGCCGCAGCCGAAGTGGCAACAAAACCGATAGAATGGCGGAGCGCCTTTGGAGCTGTACCTGCCGGCAGAATATCTTCTACCATCGTTCCATCTACATTATACTGGTCCAGGAAAGAATCAATGCCCTTACTATACAGGAAGTTCTGCAGCGTATTGGCATATTTCTGCTGCCACTCCTTATCCTTGCAAGCCCAGGAATAATCGAGCGCTATGTTCATTGGCACTCGCCATGAATCGTAACGGAATGCATCACCCAACAACCGACCGGTCTTCATCAGACTGCCATCATAGTTGCAATAGTCCGGGTTCAAGCCCGTCTTCTCATTGATACACTTATGCAGGAACTCACGGCTTTTCTCAGCACACTCCTTCCAGAACTGGGACCGTCCGTCATTAGCCCATTTCGCCCAAACCTCGTAAAAGGCAGGGAGATGGTAAGAAGGGTCGGTAAACTTCCCGCCCCAATGATCGGGCGTAAAGGTGATGAGCTGATGTTCGAGATTGATGAGCGGAGCTGTGCGGTCCATTCCCGCCTTCTGCATGCTGCAATCCAGAATATGCTGCGCTTCCTTCAGATAGTTGATGCCTGTATCATTTCCCCATCGGTTGGATGCAAAGATGAGCGAAGTTACAAAATAGAGTTCACCATCCGATGCGGCTCCCTGCGCATTTCTCGTTCCATCAGTCTTGCAGCTCCATGCGAAATAGCCCTTATAAGGTCCTTCCTGATGCTGCATGTATTTCTTGCTCCATCGCCAGAGGCGGTCGAAGATGTCCTTCTTGTCAAACTGCACGGCAGCCATCATTCCATACGACATGCCTTCGGTTCTCACATCATTGTTCTTTATATCGCTGACATATCCCATGGAATCGCCCACCTCGAAATAGACCTTGTTCTTACCGTAGAATACATCATTGAACACTTCGTTCACCTTTCTGTCAATATCAGCCTGCTTATAGCCCATTTCGGCAAAGAGATTACGATACTGGTGAGTTTCGAAAGCACCCTTTTCCCAAGGCAACGCATCGAAGCCCAGCCAGTCTACCTCTACATCGGTTCCACTCTGCAAGGATACATGGAGAGCATGAACGCCCTGAGGAGCATGGAGCACCTGGGCACGGATATTTTTCCAGCCAGCCGACTTCGGAATCTTCACCTTAGCGATGATATTACCCTTCTTGCCATCGGCTCTGACTACGAGCACACCGCCCTTTGAAGACTTGGCACGAACGGTGATTTCTTCCACCTTCTCATTACCGAAATCCACCTTATTATATATAAGGGCAGTATTCGATTTAGAGAAGAGAGTCTTCCAGCCGGCAAAGCAGTTGTTCTTATCCAGATAATCAATACCAATACCCTTGCCTTGCAGCGCAGAATAGCGGTCAATCTGAATACGCGAACGAGCGTTCGTCAATCCCACACCTCTTAGCGTAGGTATCACCTTCTGTATCGTTCCGTCAGGATTGAAGTTCAGAGAGTCGATCCGCACCGAGCGGTTCTTGTCAAACTTAGGCGAATAATCATTATGATGATAGAAGAGATACCACTGTCCCTGATATTCTACGATGCTATGATGATTGGTCCAGCACTTCGTAGGCGATTCATCCATGATGATGCCCTTGAACGTGAAAGGTCCCATCGGATGGTCAGCCATGGCATAAGCCAGCGTTTCGGTTCCATTCTTTTCACGAACCCAAGGGAAGGTGAAATAATACTTGCCGTTACGCTCGAAAGCAAATGGGCCTTCCTTGAAACCATCTGGCAATCCCTCCACCAGTTTGGGTTCCGAGGCAAGTTCCGTCATGTTTGGTTTCAGCTTAGCCATGTGCAAACCGGCTCCCGCCCAGTAGATATAAGCCTGTCCGTCCTTATCTATCAGCACACAAGGATCTATGCCGTGCACACCCTCTATGGGTTTCCACATCGGCATAAACGGTCCTTCAGGCTGGTCGGCAACCGCCACACCTATTCCGAATCCCTTCTCCTCCCCTTTCGGAGCAGCAGGGAAATAGAAGTAATATTTCCCCTCTTTCTCTACACAGTCAGGAGCCCACATCGTATAACTGCCGTCCTGTACCCAAGGTACTTTGTCCTGCGAAACGATGACTCCATGATCCTGCCACTCAGTAAGATTAGTGGAAGAGAAAACATGATAATCAGGCATACAAAACCAAGTCTTCAGTTTCTCGATAGGACTCGGAATATCATGAGAAGGATAAAGATATACCTTCCCGTTGAATACGCGAGCCGTAGGATCAGCAGAATACTGTCCGCTGATAATCGGGTTCTGAGCCGAAGCTCCTGTCGATAACGCCAGCATCAAGGCACACATCCATGTTTTCATACGTAAATTCCTTTAAAGAAGAAAAAAGGGAGTGCTTTTTTTCAAAACACCCCCTAATTGTCAAACAATCTATAGTTCTTTAAACTTAAAACACTATATTAACAAAACAACTTCATGATTACCAACCAGGATTCTGCTTCAGGTTAGGATTCTTATCCATCACGGTCTGTGGATAAGGGAAGAACTCATGCTTGCCCTTCTTGAAACCTACCTTGAAATTAGTCTCAGGAGTGTTGGTCGTATAGAAACGGCTGTTTGCTTCTGATCCATGCTCCCAAGTTACATTCTGGTCGTCTGCCTTTGGAGCTCTGAAAACCTTATCAAACAAATGTGGCACGACTGTACCAGCCTTAGTCAAACGCTCAATGGCCTTTGTATCATTCCATCGCATGATATCGAACCAACGACAGCCTTCAAGCCAAAGTTCATATGACTTTTCTTTCTTCAACACATCCATATCAACAGTTTCACTGATTGTCTTGGAACCAGCACGTTTCTGAATCATGTTGATATATTTCTTAGCTTCAGCCTGATCGCCTGTCTGAAGACAAGCCTCTGCATAATTGAGCAAAACCTCAGCGTAACGCATGACAAGATAATTATTCAAGCGAATATTATCACCATATTTCTTGCCATCAGTATCAGAAGCTCTCATTATTTGCTTGAACGCCAACCAGGTAGAGTTGCCGTAGAGTCCCTGAACAGGGTCATTGATGCCAATCTTGTTACTGGTTTTCTTCTGCTCGTCAGTCATATTATCGATTTCATCCTTGCCGTAAGACATATGATAAACCGCATCATCAATATGCTTTAAAGTAGCCTTCAAGCGATAAGAGTCACCATCATTTTTATAGAACTCGTCACCAAACCACTGAGGCACGCCAAGGCCACCCCAGCCATCAACGCCGCCACAATAAACCTTGTTAGGAGAAACCACAAAGTGATCAGCACGCCAATCCCAATAGTTGGTTTCCATCCAGCTAGAACGCTGAATCATACCACCCCAATCGGTCTTACCTGCATTATACTCGAAGTTGACTTCAAATACCTTCTCCTCGTTGGCATCACCCTCGATATGGAAGTTGTCAGCATATTTCTCACCAGGAACAAGGTCATACTTGCCCGAGTCTATAACCTTTTTAAGGGCAATTTTAGCCTTATCATACTGACCGGCAAACAAATAAGCCTTTCCGGCAAGAGCATATGCAAAGCCCTTGGTTACCTTCACAGCTCCATCCTTGTCATCCTTACTTTTACGCTCATCCAAATCGTTGGCAGCATTCTCACATTCCTGCGCAATCCACTCTATCAACTGTTGGTGATTCATAGGATGCTCAGGATCCTTATCACAATTAAAAGGCTGCGCAGAAGCATCCAGAACATGAGTTACCAATGGTGGAGTACCCCAAAGATTAGCCAACAGGAAATAATCATAAGCACGAAGCACACGAGCCTCTGCAGCGCAACGTTTCTGCACAGCGGTAGTAGCATCGGCAAAGTGATCGAGTACAAGGTTACAGGTATATACAGAGAGATAGAGACCTGTGTACATAAACTTTGGCACCTCAGCCTCAGCATCATAATAGAACTGATTGAGCATGATACCAAACGTATTATCACCAGAGTTGGCACCTGCTGCCAACACATCGTCTCCACACTCATTGACTATCAGTTTCAATGGAGTATAAATACCTGGGCCACCACCATCGTGGTTACGTCCCATCACATTACACATAAAGCCTTCGTATGCAGCAACGAGGGCTGCCTCTGCATCAGCATCGGTCTTATAGAAGTTCTCGGTAGGTATTACACCCTTCTGCTCAATGTCTAGCTGATCCTCACAAGACGTAGTGAGCGTCATTGTTCCTGTGGCAGCAAGAGCCAATATTGTTGAAAATAATATTTTCTTCATTGTTTTTGAATATTAAAGGTTAGAATGTTACATTGATACCAAATACCACCTTCTTGGAAGTTGGATAAGTACCATTATCAAAACCACGAGAGGCACCACTGTTGATAGAAGCGGTCTCCGGATCAGCACCAGGATACTTGGTGATGGTGAAGAAATCATCCAGTGAGCAATATACACGAAGATTGCTGATACCTGCCACGCTAGTGATAGCCTTTGGCAATGTATAGCCCAACTGAATCTGCTTGATCTTGAAATACGAGCCACTGAACACAGCTGCATCAGAACTGAAGAACTTCCAGTCGGTAGCAACCTTTTTCATATCAGGATATTTAGCATTGGTGCGGTCTGCTCTCCAAGAATCCTTCCAGTAGGTATCAATTCCATTGATCAACGGACGGTCTGCAGAAACCATCAAGTTGTAAATCTTGTTGCCAGCAGCGCCTGTTCCAAATACGGTGAGGTCAAAGCCCTTATATTCTGCATTAAGAGTAATACCATAAGTAAACTTAGGAATAGCTGAGCCCAAATCCTGCTTATCTTCATCGGTTGGAGCTGAAGTTGTTTCGCCATTCTTATTATAATAGAGAGCACTACCATCTTCGGCTACACCTGCATACTTGTAACCACGGAAATACCATACCTGATGGCCAGCCTCGAATGTAGGCTTAAGCTGGTTATTGAATCCATCAATACCTATTTCGGTCAAACGGCTTATAAGGTTAGAAACCTCCTTCACCTCATTCTTCAGAGTTGAACCATTTACGGTCACACTATACTTGAAGTCCTTGATGTTGTCTCTCCAACCCAACTCGAAATCAAGACCAGAGTTAAGTACCTTACCTGTATTAACAACACTCTTGTTTACACCAATCTCAGGAAGAGGAGTAATCTCAATCAAGAGGTCTTTGGTAGTCTTGCGATACCAGTCAACACCCAAGGTAAGACGGTCGTTAAGGAAACGAGCATCAAGTCCAAGGTCAATCTGCTCTGAAGTTTCCCACTTCAAGTCTGGGTTAGCAAGTCCAGAAGGCTTAGAACCAAAAGTCAGCTTACCATCTCCAATAGAAGGATTATACTGATAGAAACTCTGATTAAGAGCTAAGGTAGAAGCATAACGATAATTGTTCAAGATATTGACGTTACCATTCTGACCCCAAGAACCACGAAGTTTCAAGAAAGAAATGGCATCACGACTTATATTGTCCTTGAAGAACTTCTCATTGCTGATAGCCCATCCTGCTGAAACTGATGGGAAATTACCCCAACGTGCCTTCTTTGAAAGTTTTGATGTATCGAAAGCATCACGACGGAAGTTAACCTGCATGAAGTAACGGTTGTCATAGCTGTAAGATACACGACCAAAGTAAGATAACTCTGTAGCATCTGAAGGAGCGTTACCTACATTCTTGGTTGCATTAGCCAACAAGTAGTCGATGTAATGGAAGTTTGGCTCATAAGATGTGAGTATGTTACCTCCTGTAGAACTGATGGAACTGTTATCCCAATGATTCTTGGTAAACGACATACCTGCCATGGCACCAATAGTGTGCTTGCCGATTGTTGTCAAATAGTTGGCAAAGTTCTCCCACTGATAGTACAAACCATTATTGGTATTCGCTTCAATGGTATAGTTTTCACTATGTGCCATAGATGATAACCAATATGGAGTCTCGTAGTTATGATAGTTACTCTGAGTGATACGATAACCTAAGCGAGAAGTAAATGTAAAGCCCTTGAATGGCTTGATATTGGCAGCAACGGTACCACGTACATTGATACCAGAAGTCCATGTGTCATGACGGTCGCGCTGATAGAGAGGGTTACCAGTAGCATCATCTACATATTTAGAAGTACCATAGTAGTCATTGTTATGGCTTGGATCTCTTGGAACTGGGCCACCGGCTTCTACCTGGGCCTTCATGCCAGGAGCCAAATCCTCCACATTACTGATATAAGCTGGAGTCAAAGGATCGATAGAAACCACAGAGTTCAGCAATGAACCATAACCCTTGGTCACGCCTTTGGTCTTCCACTTTTCAAAAGATGTATTGGTAGTAATGTTCAACCACTTGTAAACATCATAATCGGCATTGATCTGACCAGTGAAACGCTTATAAGTATCCTTGCTACCTTTAACGATACCATCATTGTTCAGGATATTCAAGCTGGCGAGGAAACGGCCCTTGCCATTGCTTGCCTGCACGGTGAGGCTATGCTGATGAGCCAGACTGTTCTCAAATACCTCGTCATACCAGTTGGTGTTCTGACCATTATAGTTGTTCTTCTTCAGAAGATCATCGGTCAAGTCGCCCAAATACTTGTGATACTCAATATACTCAGGAGCATCAAAGATTTCAGCCCTCTTTCCCAACGACTGGATGGTGAACTTGCTGCTATAGGAAATCTGAGCCTTACCGCCATTGGCAGCACCCGTCTTGGTTGTGATGATAACGACACCATTACCCGCCTGCGCACCATAGATGGCAGCAGAAGCGGCATCCTTCAATACCTCCATGCTCTCGATCATAGATGGATCCAGGTACTGGATGTTATCCACCTTCAGACCATCGACAATGAGCAACGGACCGATATTACCACTATTGGAAGAATAACCACGGATACGGATATCGGCAGCCTCACCCGGACCACCCGAGTTGATAATCTGCACACCGGCAGCCTTACCCTGGAGGGCAGCACCGGCATCGGTAGCTGACAAACCCTTGATGTCATCGCTCTTGATAGATGCAACTGCACCAGTCAGGTCGCTCTTCTTCTGAACGCCATAACCGATGACAACGACATCATTAAGAACTTTTGAATCATCCTTCAAGGTAATGGAAAGGGTTTTACCAGCCTCAGCTTTCACGGTCTTAGGCTCCATACCCACATAGGTAATTGTCAATGTTGCATCAGGTGCAGCATCAATGCTAAACTTACCGTCCAAGTCGGTAACAACACCCAGCTTGCTACCATCTACTTTAACAGTAGCACCAATCACAGGTTCTCCACTTGGATCAGTCACTATACCTTTTACTATGCTCTGAGCCGAAACTCCCAAAGGAAGCAAACAGAGCAGGAATAGCAATACAAACGGCTTTTCAATCATTTTAAAATTCATCGTCTTAAAAATAGATTAATAGTTATACTTACTTGTCAGTTGCTAAATATTACATTATTATATTCTACATCCTAAATTCTCAAAAAAATCATTAAGGATGCTGAAACACGTCGCAAAAATAGATAAAAACATTAAAACGCATTTTACCTCAAGTAACAAATACTTTATCACAAATAACATCTACCCCAAAAGAGACAAAATGAAACATATTCTGAGACCTGAGAAAAAAGAATCACCTTATTATATAACAAAGGGAAAAGTTATTGATATATGAGACAAAGCACGTATGGAAATCTTTTCATAACTTTGCAAACAGAACAGAAGATGAAAATCAATCTAATAATTTAATTAAATATAAACTATGAAGAGATTATCAATCTTAGCATCGATGCTCGCGATGGCGTGCCTACCTATGATGGCACAGAAAACGGGCAGTAAGGTTCAGGAAAAGCCTGATCCAAATTTTCAGATTTATCTCTGCTTCGGACAGTCGAACATGGAAGGAAATGCGGCTATCGAAGACATCGACCGAACGGGCGTAAACCCGAGATTCCAGGCTATGTATGCCGTGAATGATGAAAAGGCGGGATGGAAGAAGGGACAATGGCACACCGCCGTGCCGCCACAGGCAAGACCCTCTACAGGACTGACTCCTGTTGACTATTTCGGAAGAAAGATGGTGGATAACCTGCCAGACAGCATCAAGGTGGGAACTATCACCGTGGCCGTGGGCGGAGCCAGCATCGACCTCTTCGATAAGCGTACCTATAAGGCTTATCTCAAGAAACAACCCGACTGGATGAAGAACTTTGCATCCCAGTATAACGGAAATCCATACGCCCGACTGATAGAACTGGCAAAAATAGCCAAGAAGCAGGGTGTTATCAAGGGCATCCTCCTGCATCAGGGCGAAACCAACAACGGCGATGCCAACTGGCCTAACCGTGTAAAGACTGTTTATAACGACATCTTGAAGGATTTGAATCTGAAGGCAGAAGACGTACCTCTGCTCGTAGGCGAAACCGTACAGAAGGATATGGGCGGAAAATGCTGGGCACATATCGCCATCGTTGATGATATTGCCAAGACCATTCCTACAGCCCATGTCATTTCTTCAAAGGGCTGTCCACAGCGTGGCGACGGTCTCCACTTCATCGCAGAAAGCTACCGCACCATGGGCAAGCGCTATGCAAACATGATGCTCGCCCTGCAGGGAATCATTCCAGACAGCAACTATCCGCGTGTAGATAAGGACCGCAGAGCTTATGTAAAGCTCCATGCTCCTGAGGCAAAGAAAGTAATCTTCGACATCTGCGGCAAGCAATATGAGATGAAAAAGGATTTGGATGGCGACTGGTACGGCGTGAGCGATCCGCTGGTAGTAGGATTCCACTACTATTTTCTGAATGTAGATGGCGTGCAGGTAGTTGACCCTGCCAGCGAAACCTACTTCGGCTGCTGCCGTGAAGCAGGCGGTCTGGAAGTTCCAGAAGGAGCAGAAGGCAACTACTACCGTCCTCAGCAGGGCGTAGCCCACGGTCAGGTTCGCTCAGTATCTTACTATGCAGCCTCTCAGAAACAGTTCCGCCGCGCCATGGTTTACACCCCTGCCGAATATGAAACCAACACCACCAAGCGCTATCCTGTGCTCTATCTGCAGCATGGCATGGGCGAAGACGAAACGGGCTGGAGCAAGCAGGGAATGATGCAGCACATCATGGACAACCTGATAGCAGAAGGCAAGGCTGAGCCTATGATTGTTGTCATGGAGAGTGGCGATGTAAAGAAGCCTTTCGTTGCCCGTCCAGGCAAGAATGTAGATGAAGAGCGCAGCCACTATGGAGCTTCTTTCTATGATGTGATTATCAAGGATCTGATTCCGATGGTTGACAAGACATTCCGCACTTATACCGACCGCGAGCATCGTGCGATGGCAGGATTGTCATGGGGCGGATACCAGACATTCAACACCGTATTGCCTCACATGGACAAGTTTTCTGCCCTTGGAACCTTTAGCGGTGCACTCTTTGGCGTGGATGTAAAGACCTGTTTCAATGGAGTTTTTGCCGATGCAGAGAAATACAACAAGAACATTCATTATATGTTTATGGGCTGCGGTTCGGAAGAGAACTTCGGTACCGAGAAGATGGCACAGCAGTTGAAGGAACTGGGCATCAAGCTCGATGTTTATGTATCACCAGGCACTCATCATGAGTGGCTCACCTGGCGCCGTTGCTTCAAGGAATTTGTTCCTCACCTCTTTAAATGGTAAACAAACTATCAGACACAATAAATCCCAGAACTGCTTGGAAGAGCGATTCTGGGATTTATTTATATACTTCTTACCATTGAATTCCCGCACAGAAATTACGTCACGACGTATCTTTTACTACGTCCGGACGTAACTTTTGCTGCATCGGGACGTAGCAAATCCCTCAAAAACACCGTTATTTTGCAGATTTTATGCCAAAAGTGGTAATAGGTGGCAATAAGGTGACAATAAAAACACCCCTTATTACCACACGTTATCCTCTAATAATCAAAGAGTTAAACATAAGTGTGGCAAATGTGGCATTAAATTAGAAAAAAAATACAGGTTCTTCTCAAATTTTGGTACATTTATGTATCTAAGTTTGAGGAGACCTTTATCTGCAAAAGAGAAATCGATGCTCTTCCACCCATAATTCGCTTTGCGGTCTTTATCTTGTTGACCGAACCTTCAAGGATTCCATTGTTCAATTTGCTAGCAATAGAATTATTGATGGCGGAATAGTCCTTAATCAGTCCTTTGGCAAACTTTTCCATTTTCTCATTACCACATCCTATGACCATGTTAATCCATTTGTACAAGTTCATTTTGACCTCTCCGCTCAAAATGCCTTGAAATGTTGTTATATAATAGGCTAAATCGGTAACATGCGAGTCCTGCAGAAACAATCTGACAGTCTCCGTCTTGGTTTTCCTGTTGAAGTGAACTATTGAATTCCAAAGGTCATACTCTTCGTTCCTGATAGTTGCCTTTGCAAGAAATGCCTTGTAGGCATCATCGTATGCCTTCCAGTCTTCCTTCCATTTTCCTCTCAGTAGAAAAAGAAGTCTTTTCAGTATTTCTTTCTTCTCTGTAGAATGTAACCCCTTGGTAACCACAGAGTAATCCAATGACTTTTTACAGAGAATCCTATTTGTAATAGATTCTATGGCTTTGTAAGCCCTTAGTTGCGTTGGGTTGAGCAAGTCCTCATATTTGGTGTTCCTTAGCTTTCCCATCTTAAATCCATCAAACCCTGTTTTGTCATGGATTTCACTCAAAGTCAGTCCTTGCCTTGCATAAAGATCCATGAAAGTGTTCCATTCAGTCATTTTCTTGATTCTTCTTGCATCCTTGCACATCGATTCCAAGACTGCATATATGCTGTTATAAAGCCAACCTCTACTTATTTGTGGCTTAATGGGACCAACTAGACCTTGAGTCAGCAACTCCATTCTCTTATGCAAAAACTCCTGCAGAATCTTTGGAAAGACTGCGCTCGTCAAGTCTTCAATGACATGGAATTTGTCTGTGATAGCATGTGCTGATGGGGCTCCTTGCTTGATAGCCTTAATGAAGCATCGTCCCCTATCACGAGTGATAGTATTGACTTTCTTGTATTGTTTCAAGACATTTGCCACAATCGAAGAATCTCTAGAGTCTATCAGTTCCAAAATCTCGCCTGTGTCATGGTCTACGATAACACTGCCATAGGTATGTCTCTTTCTCTTGGCAAAGTCATCTATGCCTATATTCCTGGCAGTCCTGTCTGGAAGTCTTTGGATCTTTTTCAAATGATTTATGCAAGTATTTGGACAGCAAGTGATTCCCATCTTTCTCATGACCTTGAGGTCGACACAGATGACATATGTATATGAAGCAGGTTCATCAACTCTATGCATCTTACACTGAATCTTGCATATTTGTTTAGCCACTTCGTCTGTTGCTCTACAAATATATGTTTATCAGACTGGCAGTAAAAACGGCGCATGTAAAGGGTGAGAACAAACCGTTTACACCCTAAAGGACACATCGTGACCGTTCTCTTTTGCCAGCCACGGGTATGAGTGGTTTTCTTGCCACAACGGTCGCAGAAGGCATGGGTAGCCGTACTCACGAGAACCATTTTGAGTTCCGTGGAAGAGAAGTCACAACTTGCGATAAAAAAGCCATCTATGGCAGGAAAAATGTCCATAAGAAGTTTTTCTCCGACCGTAGAAGCATTTATATCGGATTTTATTTGGTTGTTTCTTATCTTTTTTATAATTTTGCATCTGTTAGCGATTGTATCCATTGTAAGTCATATTTTATGATCACTTTAAACTTACATATTTTTGGAGACAATCGCTAATTTTTTATATTAAACTTTCTCAAAAATATTGCTCCTTCATATAAAATATGGGGCTTTGTACTAAAATTTGAGAAGAACCAAAATACACATGTAATACTACAGGATACTGATATAGCTCAGTCAGCTAACTCAAGTAGTTCAATCAGCTAACCCAAGTAGTTCAGTAAGCTAACTCAAGTGACTCAATCAGCTGACGCAGATATCTCGACAAGCCGAAGGATACGTCTCCGTTAGCCTACGGAGTCGTATCCGTAACCCAACGGAGTCATATTCTTAACCCAATGCAGTCATATTCTTAACCCCACGCAGCCATATCTGTAGGCAAACGGAAGCACATCATGGCAAACTATCAGACATCATAAATCCCAGAACTGCTTGGAAGAGCGATTCTGGGATTTATTATACCATTTGTTTAATATTTATATTATATAGATTAATTCGTTACTGAAGTTTCGCATGTAAGCCCCACACGCCCTAAAAGGGCGTGTGGGTAATTTCAACCGTACAGGTCGAAAAGTTTTAGAAAAAGTTATCAGATAGTATTGGGGATAGCAAAATCTTTACCTTTTTACCTTTTTACTTTTTTACCTTTAAAAATCCCAGAAATCTCTTGCAGATATGAAAATAAAACCGTAACTTTGCGGCATGGATTTTTAATACAGATGATTATGAAGCAGGTAGAAGAAAGATACATCAGCTTGCTGACCGACTTCGGTTTCAAGCGAATTTTTGGAACAGCGATGAACAAGGATTTGCTCATTTGCTTCCTCAACAGCTTGTTTAATGGCAGACAGGTTGTAAAGGACGTATCGTATCTGAACCCGGAGCATGTGGGAGATGTCTATACCGACCGCAGAGCCATCTTTGATGTATATTGCGAAGGCGAAAACGGCGAGAAGTTCATTGTAGAAATGCAGAATGCGTACCAGACGTATTTCAAGGATCGCGCCCTCTTCTACTCCACCTTCCCTATCCGAGAACAGGCGCCCAAGGGGAATGAGTGGGATTTCAAGCTCAATCATATCTATACCGTTGCCCTGCTCAACTTCAGCATGAACGAGGATGCATTCGACAAGGAGAAAATCCGCCATCATGTGCAGTTGTGCGACACTGCTACCCACAAAGTATTTTACGACAAGCTCGAATATATCTATGTAGAGATTTCCAAGTTCAACAAATCCCTGGAACAACTGGATACGCTCTACGAGAAGTGGCTCTATGCACTGAAGAACCTCTATAAACTTACCCAGCGCCCTAAAGAGCTGTGCGACAAGGTCTTCGACCGTCTCTTCGAGGAAGCCGAAATAGCCAAGTTTACTCCGCAGGAAATGAGGGAGTATGAGACCAGCAAGATGGCATATCGCGACATCAAGAATTCCGTAGACACTGCTAAGCGTGAAGGCAAACAAGAAGGTCTTGCGGAGGGTATAGAAATAGGCAGGGAAAAGGGCATGAAGGAAGGTATGGAAAAAGGTATGGAGAAAGGTAGAGCAGAAGGCAAGCATGAGGCCAACACAGAAACAGCACAACGATTGCTGGCAATGGGACTTTCTGCCGAACAGGTTTCCAAAGCTACCCAGCTACCTTTGGAAATCATTAAGAATCTGAGCAATACATAAAAAATATAATAGCGGAGATATTGATGACAAATATCACGAGAGTGTAAACTAAACTGTGTCAAGCTACAATAAAAGTAGTTTAACACAGTTTTTATATTATGGACAACTTAGAAATTGATTACAAGAAAGCAGCTCAGCAGTTGCGTAGTGGTGAAGCCTTATTTGGCAAGGACGGAGCATTAGCTCCATTGTTAGAGCGTATTCTCAACTCAGCTCTCGAAGGTGAGATGGACGCTCATTTAAGTGAAGAGGAACGCTCTTCCGGCAACCGTCGTAATGGTAAGATGAGTAAGAAGGTTCAAACAAAATATGGTGAGGTCACTATAGAGACTCCTCGTGACCGAGACGGAACTTTCCAACCTGAGACCGTAAAGAAGCGTGAGACTATTCTTGCCAATGGCATGGCTGACCAGATTATTGAGATGTACGCCATGGGCACCAGCACACGTGACATCAGCAGCTACTTTGAGCGTGAGTTCAACACAACTCTATCAGCCGATACTATCAGCTCTATAACAGACCGTGTATTACCCGAAATCACCGCCTGGAAGTCTCGCATGCTCGATCCTGCATATGCCATTTGCTGGCTTGATGCTATCCATTATAAGGTAAAGGATGAGAATGGCAGAGCTGTCACACGAGCCATTTACAACATTCTTGGTATCAACAAGGAAGGCCAAAAAGAACTGTTAGGTATGTATGTGTCTAAGAGTGAAGGAGCTAACTTCTGGCTAGAAGTTCTTACGGATCTTCAGAACCGTGGTGTTCGAGACATCTTGATTTGTTGTATTGATGGTCTCAAAGGCTTCCCAGATGCCATCCAAAGCGTATTTCCTGAGAGTTCTGTGCAGCTCTGTATTGTCCATCAGATACGCAATTCTATCAAGTATGTTGGCAGTAAGCATCAAAAGGAGTTTATCAAGGATTTAAGAACAGTATATGGTGCAGTAAACAAAGACTCCGCTGCTGCTAATTTAGACCTGTTAGAGTCTAAGTGGGGAGAGATGTACCCAATTGTCATCAAGTCATGGCGTGACAATTGGGAACGTCTGACAGAGTATTTCCAATATACTCCAGCCATCCGTAAACTCATTTATACGACCAATACGGTTGAGGGGTATCACAGACAGGTAAGAAAGGTCACAAAGACTAAAGGGGTCTTTCCTACGGATAATTCTTTGGAGAAGCTTGTGTACTTAGCTTACCGCAACATCCGTAAGAAATGGACTATGCCACTGGCAAATTGGGGACAAATTTCTCAACAATTGGCAATAAAATTTGGAGATAGATTTAAAATTATGTAACTTTGCAGCCGAAAAGGCTTCCCTGCTGGGGGCATGCCCCCAGCAGGGAGTGGGAATGAAAGTTAAGAACAAGCCTTGACACAGTTTAAATTACACCCCCAATATCACCATAATAAATCCCAGAACTGCTTGGACGAGCGATTCTGGGATTTTTTATACCATTTGTTTAATATTTATATTATATAGATTCTACATCATCGTACACATTATTATATATAGTACGATGCGAGCATTGTAAAACGTCTCATCTATTACTTGATAACCATCTTTTTACCATTCTTGATGACAACGCCCTTATAGTTCTTACCTACCTGCTGACCAGCGAGGTTGAAGCACTTGCCATCCTTAGCTACATTTGCACTCTCAATATTAGAAATGCCTGTAGTAGGCTCTTCTACAATTTCAAATGTAGCAGCATTCTGCCAAGCTGGATAGTGAATAGTCTTAGTAGCATCATACTCACCAACTGTTGCATTATCAAAATCCTCTGTTGAAAGGAGGTTGCCATCTGCATCATACACCTTAATGCTACCAATATAGATGACTGCATCCTTAGGCATCTTTCCTACATTCAGCAAGAGTGCAGTAGCTGCATACTCATAATCCTTCAAAATTTCCGGATTACAATTTTTGGTATTACCATTTGTATGATCTATCTCCATTCCTGGCTTTGCAGTACAGTGGGAGTGACAAGTAACCGTGGTCTTACCAGGGAAGTTTATTACTGCCTCTGACTTTTGATTAGTCAAGGTAAGTTCCTCAGTATAATTGAACACTGCAGAAGCATTCCACTCCGTCATATGCTCTGTCTGAGTCTCGTCAATAGCCTCTGTTCCGATTTTGAATTCGGTACCAGCTGTAGTGTACACATCAAACTTCACGACATAAGCCTTGCCCTTCTCTAGATTCTTAAGGTTGATATAACACTGGCTGTCCCAAGGATTAACCTTGTCAGCGGTGCCAGTAATCTTCAGCACCTTGTTAGCTGCACTCACGTTAACTGCCATCAAGGCAGCAGCAATCAAAGTAAAAATTTTTTTCATAAGCTTTTAATTTTAAATTTATTGATAATAATTGTTCATTCGTGGAACGAGAAATGTTTCTCATTTCCGCTTGCAAAAGTAACAGAAAAGGCTGAAAAAGACTTTGCGTGGTATAACAAATACTTTGTGAGAAGTACCAAATAGGTTTGATAGCCAACATTATAACGAAAATGATACACCATCAAACCTATTTGAAGAGGAAATCACAACAAAGGAGTCATATAAATCGGTAAGAGGAGCGTTTGTCCATCTTTCTTCAAATCCTTTGTATACAAGAGATATCTCTTATCTATTCGATCAGAATATTTAGCACAAAACTCGTCTAGTGACTTATGAGTATTATATCCTGAGGATTTCACCTCTATCGGATAAATTTTCTTTCCTCTTGAAAGAAGGAAATCCACTTCATAACTTTTATGGCTAGTGGCATGAGGGAAAGTATAATAATAAAGTTTATTGCCAGAAGCTACTAACATCTGCGCTACAAGATTCTCATATACATATCCCATATCACTACTCAGCTTATCACTCAAAAGCTTTTCATAAATAATATTTTCAGTATGATCTTTGTCCCAAAAGGCGAGAGTCACAAAAAGCCCCGTATCTGCCGTAAACATTTTATAGAAATTACCATCACTATGAAGAGCCAGACCTACATTCGGATCATTGGCATGATAGGCAAAATTTACAACCATACTATCCTTCATTTCCTCCAATATACCCATTATGTTCTTACGTTCAGAATCATCCAACACACTAGCTACTTGGTATCTAGATGCATTATTATTCAGCTGAGCAGGTATATTAGCAAAAAGTTTAGCTGCTCGTCCACTATTGTCGATCTTTCTAAAATCATCCAAATAGAGTTCCAAAATTTCCCTTTTCACAGCATCCGTCTTACTAAGATTATTCGTCTCAAGATATTCTTTTACAGCTTGTGGCATTCCACCAACAAGCATATAAAGGCGAAGCCGACGCATAGTTTCTCGATGAGCAGCTTCCAAAGGGATCCGTGAATCAAAAAATTGTTTGAGCAAGGGCATCGTAACTTTATCCCCTAAAGCCCAGCAAAATTCCTCAAAGTCCATTGGATACATTTCCAAACGCGTCTCTTCACTTGGGATGATAATATTAGCTACATTCTTTTTTATACTAATTAGAGAACCCGTCTCTATATAATCGTATCTACCATCAGCCACTAGATGTTTAATAGCTTGGCGAGCCTTAGGACAAAGTTGCACTTCATCAAAAATAATCACAGACTTTCGCTTCTCCAAGACCACCTGATAAATAGACTGAAGGCGAAGAAAGATAAAATCTAAATTCATTAAATCTTCAAAAAGATCTGTAACAGCCTTTGAAGCCATAGAGAAATCTATCAATATATAGCTTTTGTACTCTCGCCCAGCAAAAGTACGCACTATAGTAGATTTTCCTATGCGTCTTGCTCCCTTGATAAGAAGCGCAGTCTTCCCCTGACGCTCTTGCTTCCAAGCAAGCATCTTATCATATATTTTTCTTTCAAACACAATATTTGCCATAACATTTTGATTTTGAGTGCAAAGATACAAAATATTCCAGATTCCCCAAATGTTTTTGCCCAAAATGTTCCAGATTCCCCAAATGTTTTTACCCAAAATATTCCAGATTCCCCAAATGTTTAGTCAAAACAGAGGAAAAATATACAGATGAGCCTAATACATCACGTCCTTCTCTGGGAAGCCAAATTAAAGATTTTGGCACGAAAACGCAAGGCATTGAATATTGGTGGCGTGGCTAGCGAGGCTTACATTTGGTGTTGCCAATGGCATCCATTCAAGTATAGTAAACAGCGAAGTCACACTAGACAATCTCTTTCAAGAATGACACATAGGAGAAAGAGAATATTTTCATCATTAAAAAAATGCAAAAAGGTTGACCGTGTCATCACAACACAGCCAACCTTAACGACTAACATCTTTTTTCGGTTAATCTTTGTATGATAAAACCTAAAACTAATGTTCTACTTACAAAACTTTATTGACCAACAGGTGGAACAATCGGCTTGTTAAAACCTTCAATAAATACAAAACTAATATCTCTTGACATTATAGGATGACCTGTAGTCTCATCTATTATGCTTATAGAAAACTCAAAAACATCAGTGTGTCCATTCTGGCCTATATATGCAAAATTTGTCCCAGGTTGTACTTGAAGGACCTCATCACCATTACCTTTTAATATTTTCCAAGAATAATGGTAACCATAAGGCAAAGCTTTCATTTGAACGCCTATTGTACATGCTCTTTTAGGAAATCCATTTTCTTCTAACAATTCATAAGTATTTGGATACGCACTAGTAGTATACGTACCTCGTAGATACGAATAATCCACTTCATTTTCTGCAATCGATGCAGCCATGGCCATGCACGATGCAATAATTGCCACGAAAGTCAATAAAAATTTCCTCATAGTTTATTATTTTAAATTAATCATTAATTATTTTACATCACTTTCTCCTTTAGCAGAAGAAGCAAGACCATCAGCAAAACCACCGTAAGCAGGCTTGCGCTGATAGTTGAGGTTCCAAAGACCTACAGGCTGTCCAGGGCGCCAACCGCTGTCTGTTGGTGAATCGGTGAGACACCACTGGCAGATACCATACTGCTGACTGACAGGAACGATCTTGAAATACTGCTCGATAATCCACTTGTAATGTTCAGCCATAGCCTTTTCCTTAGCCACACGCTCTTCAATAGGAAGCTTCTCCAGCTGAGCAGTAGTAACATCTTTGCCATCTTTATCTACATAGCCCATATCAATCTCTGAGATACGGACGAGCTTGCCAGTCTCTGCCATGATCTTGAGCATGTTCTGGATGGCCTTCTTCTTGCTTTCCAGAGTCTGTTCATTCTCGTAGTAGCTGATGTGCATCTGTGATCCGATACCATCAATCTTGGTGTTCCAGCCGAGTTCCTGACCCTTCTTTTCCCATACGCCAATCCAGTAAACGAGCGACTTCACCTTCTTGTTGTCGTCCCAGTCAGACTCCAGGTTATAATCGTTGATGAAGAGCTTGAGGTCTTCAGGGTTTGTACCCTCTACCGCAGCATAAGCATCACGAGCCGCCTTCTCTACGATAGGACCATACATCTCTGGTGTGAAGTAATCCTGCCAGTAGAAATCTTGTGGATTATGCTCACTGGTAGCCTCAGTCTGAAGAGCATAGTATCCGTTTACGTTGCCACCACCAGAGACAGCCTCGTTGATGAGATCCCAAGCCTTCACCTTGCCTCCAGTGGCCTGCATCATGCCACTTATCCATTTGTTCATCGCCCAGGTAAGAATATCTGATTTCTCCTGAGGAGTGAGAGGGATACCATCTGAAGACTTCGTGTAGTAAACTTCAAAATCATCAATATAGAGGGTACCCGGATATTTACCGATATTCAGCAGCAGGCGCAAGGCATTGTCACCATTACATGTGGTAGTCACATCAACTTCCTTCCAATCAGTTGTAACGTTGATGGTAGGGAAGTCACCACAGCCTTGGTATCCTTCAGGATTTTGGAATCCAGCACCAAATTCACCAGCTACAGAACCCTTGATTTTCATCTTCAAGTGATAGGTTTTACCATTCTCGAAAGCGAAACCTGGTTTATAGCAAACCTGTGCATTCCAAGGGTTTTCCTTGGCTGCGTCGTTACCAACCTCACAAACACCATTTACAATCTTTGGCGTATTATCCATACCCCATCCATCAAGGTTCTGACCATCATCAAAGGTAAGATGCCCAACACTTACAGGGATTTCAACAGCACCCGCACCAGCTACATTACCAATCTTATAGTTGACGTCTACCCAAGAAACTTTGGTCCAGTGAGAAATATCATTTTCATCAAAGGTAGAGTTTACTACAAGATTATGGTCAGAGCCCTTTTCCTTCAATACAAAATTATCAAAATAGAGAGTACCGCCAATCTTTCCGAAGCAGAAACGCATACGATCGATATCCGCATTCGGCGTAAAAGAGAAGCTATTATCAATAGCACTTTCAGCTACAGTAAATGAACCTGCTCCATACTGTGTATCAGAACCATCTTTCTTACCAGGCCAGAAATCAATCGTTCCAGGATTAGTTCCCCTTACATTAAGTGAAATCTCGTAAGTTTTACCTGCTTGAAGAGGTTTATCCAGATCATAGTAGATTTCATATTCCCAGGTATCTGCCTTAGGAGCACCAGCCGTGATGATAAGTCCAGGATTCTTCTCAGCAGGAGGCAACTGCTTATCCTTTATCAGCTCATTCAGATACTTTCTAGGCTGCTGAGCATGCCAGGCAAGCGTATGACCATAAACTGTTAACCCTGCATCCTCTGCTGCGGAAACAAAAGAAGATACCTTACTGAAATCCATCACACCCTGGTCGTTGACACAGGAAGCCATCTTCATGGCATTGCCTGCAACAATCTCATCAAAGTTATGGGCTGCAAGACGGAAGAGAGGACCCTGCTGGTTGAACTCGTCCGCGCCAAGTGCAGCACTAACCTTAAAGCCAGGATGAGCACCACGATCCAGATACTCCTTCAATGGCGCATAGTCGTTGAGGTACTCATACTGAGCGATGGTCTGAGGCTTCTCTACGTCATATTTCCAGTCATCCCAGTCTGCACAGCTGCCCAAAACAAATGGGCAGACCAGTGCAGATATAATATATTTATTTACTTTCATACTACTAAATTCATTTTCATTAGTTTGTTACGAAATTACTTCCATGACTCAAGCTTGTTGCCACGACTCATCATAGACATCACATAGTCAGCAGAGATGTTCCATGTTTTCTCGTGCTCTGCATCACCAGCATTGGTCACAACAGTAGCATTAAACTTGATCTTCAGACAATCAGCCATGCGGTTCTTGTCGCTGAAATCCTGAATGCCACGAGGAGCAAAAGTACCATTACCAATCACCTTGCCATCCTGAAAAACCTGACAGTTTTCACCATTGAATGCCAGCGTCAAGGTCAACTTCTTGGTTGCATCAATCTGGCTCCAGCTATCCGTTGCATCATCATGCTTCCACTCCTTAACAGGATAAGAGAAAGTGATGGAAGATGTGTTGAAATCTACAGTTGAAACCACATCCAGGGCATCCTCATTCTTGTGGGTAATGGTCTTCAGATCCTGGATATTGGTAGTTCCTGTCTTGCAATACAGACCTGAATACTGATTCTTGTACTTCACACAGAGCAACTGATAGTTCTGCTTTTCAAGGATATCATCACCAGTGAGGGAAGAAACGAGTCTTACTGGCAATACATAGTGTGTAGTAGCAGCCTTTGGATCGTTGAAGAAGGCATCAGTAAGATGCACTGTTGTACCACCAATAATCTTTCCCTTAGGGATAGTCAGGGTATTAGGATCCTCCAGGGTATAGTAGGATGAAGGGAGCACCTCCATACCACTGCCTTCTGGCAGAAGAGATGGATCTATCTGATAGCTGATCTTACAGTCCTTGGTATTCTTGTAGCCACCACCCCAAGTTGCCTGCAGCTTGAACTGATGAGCATTGTCATCGGTGTTTACTGCATCATCGTCATTACCAAGGGTGATAACGCGGATAGGTGCCTGCATAGAGAAATATACAGATATCTTACCGTTGTTGCCACCATTGGCTGTTCCTCCCTGAAGACTATCTTCCCAATCTCCGTTTGAACAAGAGGTAGAAAGACCAGCTACCAAGGCAAGTCCCATGATTGCAGTTCCTATTTTTCTGAATGTTTTATTCATATTCTTCATTTTTTCTTGTTATTACCAAATGTTGTTCTTTTTACCATCCAGCGTTCTGAACGAGTGATGGGAAATTAAGAATCTGGTCGTATGGTATAGGACCATAGAAGGCATTCTCCTTGAAGTTACGTGTTTCCACTGAGATTGGAGTATATTTCTTGCCAGCCTCTTCGTTGGTGATACTCATACCCTTTGCCTCCTCTGTGAGGTTAGCCTTCCAGCGACGCAGATCCCAGAAGCGGAAGCCTTCGAAGCAAAGCTCGATGCGGCGCTCGTTTCTAATCAAGTCACGCATCTTTTCCTTGCTCTGTGCACACTCTTCCAGGTATGGATCATCGCCAAACTCTCCCAAGCCTGCACGCTCACGGATTGCCTTGATGACATCGTAGGCTGAGTAACCTGTACCACCCTTAGGACCATAAGCCTCATTGGCTGCCTCGGCATAATCCAGATAAAGCTCTGTGTAACGGATGCGGGCTGTATAATGATAAGCCTTGCCGTTTACCGTAGGATCCAGGTTGATGTCCTGACGGAGGAGTTTCTTCATATAGTAACCTGTGCGGGTTGACTTGGAAACGTCCTTGTTGAGACCATCGAGATTAGTAGCATTGTCTGCCTGTGTATTGATGACGGCATTTCCTGAACCGGCTGTCTGTCCGTTATAGATAATGTACTTAGCCAGACGTGGGTCACGGTTTGCGTATGGATTAGCTGGGTCATATTCGCTCTTGGCATCTGTAATAGGATAACCGTTGGCAGCAGGGAATGCATCTACAAGATTCTGGGTTGGATTGATACGACCCTGACCATAGATTGATGGTGGGTAGTACTTGGTCTCCAAATCATTGTTCTCGCTCTTCTCTGTACGCCAGAGTACTTCCTTAGGACATTGTGCCGCTGTAAGATCCTTCATGTTTGGGTCTGCATACCACTCCAAACCATTTGTATCAATGCCTGAAATGCCGCCATTGAGGTCGAGCACAGCCTTAGCATATTGGGCTGCCTGCTCGTAGGTTACGCCGCTGCCACTGGCAAAGGCTGGAGATGCAGCCATCAATGTAGCCTGTGCAAGAACGGCACGGGCGATACGACCACTTAAGCGTCCGGCGAAGTTGGTACCAAGTACACGATTGTAAGTAGCCTTTGTAACTGTATAGGATTTGCCAAGGCAACTAACGGTCATTGTCTCGTTATCCGTATCCTTGTAATCAACAGGAAGTACACGTACAGCCTCTTCTGCATCCGCAATGAGCTGCTTCATGCAGTCGGCATAAGAAGCACGCACCTCCAGAGAATTGAAATCTGAACTTACATTTGTTGGCACAAGATCGTTAGGAACACCGAGGAGTTTTCCATTGGCATCCAAACCACCATGGGCACGGAGCAGATAGTACATGAAGAGTGCTCTCAAACCCTTGGCCTCGCCGATATAACGCTGCTCATACATGGCACGCACTACCTCATCGCTGTTCCAGTTTACCTTATCCACATTGGCAAGGAAGAGGTTAATATACTGGATGGCTGCACGACAGTTGCGCCAGGTTTCCACCGGATTGTTGCTTGAAGTCCAGCTATCTACGCCAGTCATCTTACGATAAGAGTCGGTAGCATCGTTGCTTACGGCATCGTCTGTTGCAACATCATTGAATGAGTAAGAGCCGTTTGGCAAACGGGTATAGGCGTTGCCAAGCAAACCATCTGCATAGTCTGGATGGTCGTACATATACTCGAAACCCAGATGGTTTTCGATGGCAGGCTTAAACATGTCGTCACAGCTTGTCAATCCTATCGAAAGAGCCAGTCCGAGCACCACTCCACCAATTTTATATTTTGATAGTAAGTTGTTCATCACTTTTGTCATTTTCGTTATCTTAATTTTCTATATTAGAACTCAACCTTTGCACCGATGGTGAAACTGCGGGTTTGAGGAGCAGAACCTACATTGCGTTCCATCTGCTTGCGCTCACCGGCTATCGTCAGGAGGCTGCTGCCATTGACATATACCTGCAAGCCCTTAACCAAGCTATTGTCTCCGAAGAGAGACTTATTGAAGTCGTAGGTAAGCTGCACGCGGCTCAAGTCGATACGGTCTGTAGAATACATCCAGTAGTCGGAAGCACAGAAGTTGTTGTCACCACTCTGTGTTGTCAGACGAGGATAGGTGATAGACTCACCGTTCTTGTATTTACTCTCTGTCCAGGCACCGAGTACCACATCACTGTACTTACGCTCACCGTAAACCCAGTTGTAGGTATCGTCCTTGAGAGCATTGCCACCAAACTGACCTGTCAACATGGCGAAGAGAGTGAAGTTCTTGTACTTCAAGGTAAGATTCATACCACCGGTGAACTTGGCGCTCCAGCGACCGATAACCACGCGGTCCTTGCTGTCGATGATATTATCTCCATTCTGGTCCTTGTATCTCAGATCACCTGGCTTTACTGTACCGAAAGAGCTCTTGACCTTATCATTGTCAATTTCATCCTGACTGTTGTAGTAGCCTAAGCACTCATATCCCCAAAGGGCATCAGTGAGCTTGCCTTCTGTACGCATGTAGTCATACTCTACATTCTCTGCAACCTTCAGGTTCTTTGAACTGTTGGTCTGTCCGAATGCCTGGATACCATATTCGAAGTCTCCCACCTTGTCTTTGTAACCGAGAGAGAAGTCAACACCTGTGCGGCGATTCTTACCATAGTTGATGTATGGCACGAATGTAGATACAGGCCAGTAGGTATGCATATAGCTTGGATAGATGTAATCTGGCTGAGCGAGCAAGCCATCAGTCACCGTGTTGTAGTAGTTTACGGCAAAGCTGAGTCGGTTACTGAACAAGGCACCATTCAAACCTACGTTGAACTCCTTGCGCTTGATGAAGCCCAGATTGTCGTTACCACCACGCTGCGAGTCGGAAGTCTGGATGCTGTTGTTGGCGTCAGACCATCCCCACCATGTACCGGTAGCCGTGAAGATATTCTCATACATGAAGTACTCAGAAATATCAAGATCCTGGTTCAAAACGGTATAACCTGCGGTAAGACGGAGGTCATTGAGCCAGTTTACATCCTTCAGGAAATTCTCTTCAGAGAGTCTCCAGCCGAGAGTTGCCGATGGAGAGATGGCATTGCGGTTGCCCTCAGGAAGCTTTGCCGAATGTACCACATTGGCTGCCAAGTCGGCATAGTACTTATGTGCATAGTTGTATGACACGAGAAGTCCCAGGTTGGCATTGCTTACCTTGTGATACTCACCGCTGATGGTCTGCTGATAACCATTGGCGAGCAAGGTGGCATTGACATTGTGATTGCCGAAGGAGTTAACGTAGTCAAACTGTCCGGTCCAGGCAAGAGTCTGGCGCTCTGCTGAGTTGCTGGAGTTCAAAGTACCCGTATGCTTATCCTCGCCATACTGTGTGACGGAACCGATAATCTGCTTGCCGTCAAACTGTGTCCAGTTGACACCGAAGGTTGCATAACTGTCGTTCAAGGATGTTGTGTATGACGTAGAATAGTCAACCGCAAACATGGTCTTGAAGCTCAATCCCTTCAGCAAAGAAGAGAGATCAAACTTGACACCAGTATCAAACTGCATCTGGCGGGAAGTCCAGGTGTTGTAGCCTGCTGCATACATATCTGCGAAGGCATTGGTCTGGTCTTCCTGTGTAGCACCCAGGAAATACTGTCCGGCTGGCAATCCCGCAGGATTGGTGATGATATTTCTTGAGTTATTGATGAGAGCCAGAGAATTGGCATCCATCGGGTCAAGATAAGACAGCGGGATGAATGGAGCCACACGGTTAGGACGCAATGTAGAAGCTGCCTTCCAGAATTCGCTGTTTGAACCATGCTGGTTATAATAGGTAGCGTTGGCATTCACCCAACCAGAAGCCCAGTCAGCGAGCTGGAGGTCGATGTTACCACGTACGTTCAGGCGGTCGGTATAGTTGTTCTTTCCTTCACCGAAATTCAGGAAATCACCCTCGCGGTAGTAGCTCACGTTGGTATAGAACTGTGCAAACTTACCACCACCTTCGAACTCAGCCGTCACATCGTAGCGAGACTTGGTCTTCTTGAGATAATCAGAATTATAGAACTGCTGGTTTGGATAACGGTAAGGATTGGTACCTGCAGCCGTGTTATAGATGTCTTCATCTGAATATTTAGCAGAAAGACCATCATTGGCAAGAGCCTGATTGTAAAGCGTCATATACTGCGCACCATCGAGGTAGGTAGGATAAGACTTCGCTACACTCATCTGATAGTTGGCACGGGCGCTTATCTTCAGCGGTTCAATCTTACCACGCTTTGTTGTGATGAGGATAACACCCTTTGCAGCACGGCTACCGTAGAGAACAACGGCAGAAGCACCCTTGAGGAAGGTAATGTCTTCTATCTCCGTTGGCAAAACATTGTTTGCATCACGTGGCACACCGTCAATCAGCACGAGTGCATCACCCTGGTTCCACAGCGACCCGTTATAACCTGCAGCCAAAGCCTGCATATTGTCGAGGCTATAGGTATTGTAGTTCTTCTCCAGCAGATTCTTCACCTTGACCGTGCTGACAGGAGTGATTACATCACGGGCATCCGCCTTGCGGAATGCCACGTTGATGGTGTCTGCTTCTGTGGCATCCTGTGCCATCACTCCTTGTGCAGAGAGAGCGAAGAGGGAAACCGGAAGAATCGCTTTATATCTTGAAATTATGTTGTTCATAATTTTTCCTTCTTTATTCTTTTAATTGTTTTCTTGATTCACACTCTATTACCAACCTGGATTCTGGAACATCTCAGGATAGATACTGGTGTCTTTCTTCTTCAGAGGCATCCACCAGTGCTTGCTTGTGAAGTGGCGGGTAAGAATGGTCTTCTCCGTGAAACCGGAAACCTCGGTGTTCTGTGGATTCTTTGGATCAAACTTTCCTGCACGTACAAACTCCTGCGATGTCTTGATGTTGTATGGTGCCTTGTCGAGAAGCAACCAGCGGCGCAGGTCGTTGAAACGGTGACCTTCGAAAGCAAGCTCTACGGCACGCTCGCGGCGAACTTCATCCATGAACTTGTCCTTGTTGCCGGTAAACTTGGCTGCTACACCGTCTACACCGGCACGTTTGCGAATCTTGTTCACTGCATCGAGAGCTGTGAGTGAGCACTTGGCTGAAGCGGTGGCTCCACCTACGGCTGCACAAGCCTCGGCATACATCAGATAACAGTCGGCAAGACGCAGGTAAGGCACATCAATGTACAGCTTGTTATAAGTAGCACCCATATCATAGGTGTTGGCGATCATAGGAATGAACTTATAGAGCATGTAACCAGTGCGGCTCTCGTTGATATCGTCACGGTAAGTACCACCTGTATAGAGGTTGGCATATCGGTTGGCATCCGGCTTGATGGCTCCCTCTACCACCTTTACTCCATCATATACGATGTCGTGATAGAAACGTGGGTCACGGTTCTTCCAAGGATGGGTTGGGTCGAAACCAGACTCTGGGTCATCGAGAGGAAGACCATTCGCCATACCATAATAGTTTACGTAGTTGGCTGTAGGCTGTGAGGCAGCCTGACCACCTGTAAGAATCTGACCGCCAAACTCGGTGAACACTCCGAAGTGAGAGTTCTGCCATGCATCGGCTGGAATATCACGGAGAATATTCTCGGTAGAACCTGGAGGAAGCATGTTCTTGTTCCAGGTATAGAACAGATCTGAGTAATCAGCAAAATCCACGAGCTTGTACTGGGTCTGTCCTGTCTCAACAAGAGTAAGGAGTTCGCCAAGTGCCTCGGCAGCCTGCTGTGCATAGTTGGTATCGTAATCGTAGGTGCTGGCATTGCCGTTTACGTTCATCTTGGCATCGCAGTTCTTCACCAGTGGAGAAGCTGCCCACAAGAGTGATTTGCCTTCATAGGCAAGTGCGGTAATCTTGTTGATGCGGAAGCCATTCTTGCCTAATGTATTGCGACCAACAGAAGACTTATCCCAGTCGATAGGCAGAAGCTCTGCAGCCTCACGGAAGTCTTTAGCAGCCTTCTCGGCACATGCCTGACAGGTTTCACGAGGAAGAGTCATTGGCTGGTCGGCAGCTATGGTATGATCAATATATGGCAGACCACCGAAATACTGCATCAGCTGGAAATGAAGCCATCCACGGAAGAAGAGCAACTGACCCTTGATGGTATTCTTCTCCTCCTGGGTGGCAGCCGTCATCAGGTTCATATTCTCCAGACCCAGATTTGCCTTACGGATACCGTACCATGCAGCCTTCCAGAGACCACGCTTGAAACGGTCATTAGGATCAAACGTATCAGCCTGATCCATGAAGCATGCACCCCATCCGTCAAACTCTTTCTGCCAGCCCCAGAAGTCACCCTGGTCAACCTTGTAGCCCATGAGGTAGTCGAAGCCCACAGCCTGGATATCATCCTCTCCCCAGTTCCAACACGTTGTCCAGTAACTCTTGGAGAAGTCAGGAATACAGAGATAAAGCTCCTCTGTAAAGCCCTGGAAATTCTTGAAATTCTTGAAAGCAGCCTCTGGAGATACATCCGATTCTGGTGACTTGTCAAGATAGTCTGTACAGCTGGTAGTCAGGGCGAGAGAACATCCCAATGCCAACGCCAGGCAGGCAGACTTATATTTAGAAATTATTTTTGTCATAATAAATAATGTGTTATATTAACGCTGTTTACAACTCTAACTTGATACCGAAGTTGATACGCTTCATTGTAGGGTATGCACCCTGAGAAGCAAGACCTGTACCGGCGAAGTTCGACTCACGGTCGTCAGGCATGTCAGTCCAGAGGAAGAGGTTGTTACCATTTACATAAACCTTCAACATCGAGAGACCGAGACTCTTGATCCATCCGCCATTCCAGGTATAAGCTACCTCCAGGTTCTTCAAGCGACAGAACGAACCGTCGTAGAGGAAGCGGGTACCCTCATAGTAACTTGGGGTAGAGTTCATGCGGAGTGAAGGAATACCGTTTGGAGTTGATGGTGACCAGTAAGCACCCTCCTTGAACACCGTGTGAAGGTATGGCTTAGGCAGTGAGTTGAATGATACATAGCGGCTCACGTTGTTTACGCCATAGAACTGTGCATAGATGCTGAATCCCTTGTAGTCAATACCGATAGTGGCATTGTAGGTGTTCTGAGGAGTACCTGTAAAGCCATAAGGCGCACTATCATTAGTATCAATCACACCGTCACCATTGAAGTCGGTGATGATATACTGACCTGGCAACTTCTGGTTGTCGTTGGTATTATGAGGAGTCATTGCGATGACATCATCCCAAGACTGTGCTGTACCATTGTCGAGATAGCTCTTGCCCTGTCCGATGGAGAATCCCATGTTCTTCTGGTATGCAGGAAGCAACTCTGGGTCGTCATGCTCGGTAACAACATTTTTTGCATGCGTCATGTTCATATTGGCATAGGCATGGATACCGTTGGCAAAATCATACTTCAGTCGAACTTCAAGCTCATAACCTGTGGTCTTGGTTCTACCCTTGTTCAGGAAAGGAGCAGAAGCACCGAAATAGGAAGGCACCGAACGGCTGCTGCCGGCAATCATGATGTCGGAACGCTTCTCGCTGAAGAACTCAAGCGAACCGGCTACGAGACCACCGAGGAAAGCATAGTCGATACCGAAGTTCTTCTTGATGGCCTTCTCCCAATGGATATCTGGGTTACCTACCTTTGCTTCCTTATACCAAGTATAAATGGATTCGTTGTTTGGGTTGGTTGAATCAAGATGGGTCTTGCCACCATAAGCCCAAGTGGTCTGGTAGAGCCAGCGTTCCCATACATTATCCTCACCAATCTCTCCATAAGAGTAGCGAAGCTTGAGAATATCAATCAGATTTCTACCGAATACCTTTGTTTCAGCCACAGGCTTGAACCATTTCTCGTTGGCTACGTTCCAACCGATAGCACCAGAATTGAAAAAGGCAAAACGATTGTCCTTGGAGAACTTCTCCGAACCGTTGTAGGCACCGTTATACTCGAACATGTAGCGATCGTCATAATTATAGGTGGTACGGAATGCCCAGTCCTCACGGTAGTTGGTAAACTGAGAACCCGTAGCACGCTCAGAGCGGTTGAATACACCCATAGCTGTAACATCGTGCTTGCCGAACTTGCGTCCCCAATAGAGCTGTGCCTGATAGAAGAGGTTACGCTGGGTAAGATCGTTGTTGAGTGCACCCGCATCAGTCTTCCATGCGATGGTCTCCACAAAATCGAAGTTGTTGTTTCCCGCAGGCTTCTCCTTATAGGTTACCACACCCGTTAAAGGGTCGATATACTTAAACTGCGCTGCATGATTGAGGTCATTGACACCTCGGTTTGCCTCCACAAACACGTTATCCCAAGATACGATGGCAGATGCCTTCAGACCCTTTGTTATAAAGGAAAGATCCTGCTCGAGCGTAAAGTCGGTGTTGATACGGGTTGTGGTGGTTGACTGCTCACCATGAAGTGCAAGATTGGTTACTGAGTTAGGAGAGCCTTGCTCATCTCTAGGGAAATAGCCCCAAACACCATCGCTATACTGTGGCAGGAAGGTATCATGAGGTGCTGAGTAAGCTGCCTGCCAGAGCTGGGACTCAGCCCATGAGCCTTTCTCCAAACCATAAGGTGACTTGCGGATACCATGGCTACCCGAAAGGTTTGCCTTCAGCGTGGTAGTCTTGGTGAGCTGGAAGTCGAGATTGGAACGAACGTTGATACGGTTGAATCCGTAACCACTGGTATAACCACGATTGTTATTCCACTCGCGGAAGAGGTCACCCTCGTGCTGATAGTCGATGGCTGCATAGTACTTCACAGCCTTGGTACCACCTGCGATGTTCACATTGGCATTGTAAGACATGGCGTAGTCCTTGAAGAGTTCCTTCTGCCAATCTACATCAGGATAACGCTCGCTCATCAGGAATCCGGTCTCCGGATCGATACTACCTGCAGGAGCATTATAGTTGTTGATGAAGTCGGTAGAGCGGATGTCACCCCAGCTTGAAGGTGAGAGTCCCAACTCATGCTTGATTGCCTGGTTCACATAATAGAGCGCATCGGCAGAACCGTAGGTCTCAGGCAACTTAGACACCAGCTTGATCGCAGTGCTTGCACTGGCAGAAATCTTAGCCTTGCCTTCTGTACCACGCTTGGTGGTAATCAGGATGACACCATTCGCACCCTTCACACCATAGACGGCGGTGGCAGAAGCATCCTTCAATACAGAGATAGACTGTACGGAATGGATATCAACACTCGACATAGGGCGCTCGATACCATCCACAAGAATGAGAGGGTCGGAAGAGTTCCAGGAGCTCACACCACGAATCACAATCTTAGGATCCTCATCACCAGGCATACCTGATGAAGATGATGTAATCACACCTGGCAGATTACCTGTCAGGGCAGAACCGATATCAGAAACACCACCTGCGCGTTCCAGAACCTTACCTGTGGTCTGGGTAATGGCACCTACGACAGAAGCCTTCTTCTGCTGACCATAACCAACGACTACAACTTCGCCGATGGCGTTGTCGTCTTCAAGAGTAAGTTTGAACTCTCTCTTCTTACCAATCTTTACTTCCTTGGTCTTCATACCTACGTATGTAAATACGAGGATAGAATTCTCAGAAGGAACACTGATGCTGAAATTACCATCTAAGTCGGTGACCGCACCGACGCTGGCATTACCTTTCACTTTTACAGTGGCACCTATCAGAGGCTCACCTGTACCGTCAACAAGATTACCCTTGACCTGGATATTCTGTGCCTGAGCATTCAGGCTGCAGAAAGCTCCCACCAAGCATAAGGCTGCTGTCCGTTTCATTGTTAACACTTGTTCAATCATGTTCTATTCATTTTTGATTTATGCTTTAAAAATTTAGGCGTGCGCTAAAACTGTTTATTCACGGCGGCAAAGGTATGGATTTCTTTCGAAACATACTTTGCGTGGTGTAACAGAAAGTTTATCATTTTAGAAAAACCTTGCGAGAACGTATTTTTCCATTACTTAACAGTTGTTTTATTATATAAACACCTGCAGTTGGCTTTTCAACTTCTTTTCCTTCTATATTATAATATAAGGTGGAAACCACGTCTGCCTGGGTTTCTAATTGTTTAATTCCCGTTGTATTTTGTTTCAAATACCACTCTTTATACCAGTTCATACAGGCATAGCCGCAACACTCTTCGAACAATCCGTGTTTCTTGGCATTCTGGAAACCTGGAATCACCTTGCCCGTTTTAAGATATACATCAATATCGTAATATTCCTGTGGATGGGTAATCGTCATTCCGATATTGCCAAAGTGGTCGTGAACTGCCTTCCATGCCAATCCCCATTTCGAGGTAGATGCTGTTGCCCAGCTTCCCAGGTTAGGTTGTATCCACTGTCCCCACTCATTGTAGTGACCTTCGCTCGCCTTGTCCGGATCTTCCGGACTCCAGTCTATCTCCGTTACCATGATAGGCTTCGTCTCTACCATCGGCACCTGACTTTTGAAGTTGCGGATGAAAGTATCGTGATCGTAATTCTTATCGGTCATATTTCCATACCACCCGGAATAAACATGTACTGCATAAGAGAAGTTGTCCTCGCTATCGGTGATAGGATACTTGACGTAATCCTGGTACTGACTCTGATAACCTGCGCCCGGAACCCAGATGATTCCCTTGAAGCCCTGCTCGCGAATCACATCCACCACCGGCTGGAAGTAATCATGCAAAGCCTTTTCTGAATCCGTTCCGTCTGATAATAGATGTACTCTCACAGGCTCATTGGCCAGTTCGATGGAGATTACTCCTTCATTCTGCTTGATGTATTCATCGGCAGCAAATGCTTTCCAGATAGCCTTCAGATAACGGTTATACTTGTCGCCAACACTGATATCACCAGGACAGACACCCGGTGGACGTACGATGACGTAGAGCCCGTGGGCGATGGCATCCTTAATTAATGGGATATAGAGTTTCTGCAGATAGAGGTGGTAGCGCGCCATGTTGAATGCTGAGATGTCAGCCTCATTCTCTGCCTTCTTCGATGGATCGTTGGTCCAACATGGATCCATGTGCAATCGGAACACGGTACAATAAGCACCCTGCTTCTTGTCGGTAATAGCCGAGAACTGCTTAGAGAAATATTCCAAGCAAGGCTGAATGTCGGCTTCAGAATAATCAGCCTTCCACTGTTGCCATCTCCACCCATTGAAGTAGCGGTTCGGTGTATCCATCACACCATGCAAGACAACAGTCTTACCATTGGCATCCACCAGGTTCTTACCCTGCACACGGAGTGCCGGCAGATTATCTGCAGCCAGCCCCGCCATTGACAGCATAACCATAGCGAGTGATATTAACAATTTCTTTCTGTTCATTGTTACAATTATTTTTAGATTTATAATTTATTGTCAGTCACCTTATTATATTATGAAGAATTGCCAGGTTCTAGTTTACAGAAAAGGATGCTGGTCTTTTAATCGAGTAGGAAGTAAACACTAATCATAGGTGTTTATCTCCTATTTTCGTGTTTACCGACCTCTCACACCACCGTACGTGCGGTTCCGCATACGGCGGTTCCTATTTTGGGTGCCATTCGAGATATGAACCCATAAGCGTTGGATAACCTGCGTACTGCAATTTCTGTGAGGAGGCTGCCCTCTGCATTATTATAGAGCTACTAACCCTCCAATATCCTTTGACATATCCCAATCTTCTGGCATCATGTTTGTTGATACCACATCGGATTAGATTTTTAATCCGTGTCTTCGGGAGTTTCCAGGCCTTCCATATACACATGCGTATCCGTCGCCGTAACCAACTGTCAGTATCCATAAGGAGTCGTTTCATATTGGCTAGGTGGTAGTAGCCTACCCAACCTCTTATGTACTCTGTAAGCTTCTGCTTTCTCTTGGCATATCCCCATCCATTGCTTCGGGAAGTCAACTCCTTGAGCTTGGCTTTCATCTTGGCTTTGGCTTTTGGGTGTACCGCAAGTTGGCATTTGCCCTGGCTTACATAGAAAGGAGTAGCCTAGGTATTTCACACCGCTTACGTATGACACGACAGTCTTGTCCCTGTTCACCTTCAGATGAAGTTTTCCTTCGATGAATCGGGTTACAGATTCCTTCACGCGTTTGGCTGCACGCTTGGACTTACAAAATATCATCGAGTCATCGGCATAGCGGACAAAAGGGAGACCTCGGCTTGTGAGTTCCTTGTCCAACTCGTTGAGCATGATGTTGCTCAAAAGCGGACTTAACGGTCCTCCTTGGGGAGTGCCTTCCTCACTTGCCTCGAACATACCTTTGTTCATCACACCACTGCGGAGATATTTGTGGATAAGGCTTATCACCCTACCGTCCTTTATCGTGCGGCTGAGGATTTCTATGAGTTTACTATGGCTCACTGTGTCGAAGAAACGCTCCAAGTCGATGTCAACCACATAAATGTAGCCATCATCGATTATTTTCTGAGCACCTCTTAGGGCATCATGGCAGCCTCTTCTCGGACGGAAGCCGTAGCTTCCTGGAGAGAATTGACGCTCATAGATGGGAGTTAGGGTCTGGTTGATGGCTTGTTGAACCAGACGGTCTATAACCGTGGGGATGCCCAACAGGCGCATCTTGCCATTGTCTTTGGGTATCTCTACCCTTTTTACTGGGTTCGGACGGTATGAACCGTCCTGCAAAGAACGTATCAGAGCATCCTTGTTAGCCAAGACCCATGGAAGCATTTGCTCACATGACATCTTGTCGATACCGCCACAGCCCTTATTACGCAGAACTGCCTTGTAGGCGTTGAGCAGATTTTCGGGACTGAGGATGCGCTCCAACAGGTGTTCCTTGTCGAATGGTACTTCCACGATGTTGTCCTCACATATCCACATGACGGTCTGCGCTCCCACATATCCTTCGGATTCCGTCCTATCTTTCTGTGGGCAGCCCTTGACTTCAGCCAATGTTTTCTGCATTCTTTCCTTCATAAGGTATGTTTCAATTACTATCGTTTAATTTATAGGTTCTGCCCTTCATGGAGCGTTATCGAGAACTCCACTACTATGGCATCTGCTGACTTCTCACGGCAAGCTTTACTCCATGACTTTTGTAAAAGCAACTAATCGACATGTCCGTGAGACCTCACTAGTTAAGCATGTTGTCTTTCCATCTTATACCCACTTGATTTACGGTATGCAGATCCGAGTAGTTATTGGACTTTGACTCTATTTGCAGCCTTATCCCTGCATACTGCCTTATATCAAGTTTCTGTGCGTTGGGTCAGATGTTTGCCGCTGACTTCTTTCAGATTCCGTGTCGCCACGGACACCCTTGTCTCTCTGGCTGGACGATTCCCACTACTAGGGCTCGTTAGGGACTTGCACCCATTAGGCAACACACATGCTAGTCAAACAAATAGAATGGCGCGTAATCACTACGCACCAATCCCGAAAACCAATTAATCATGATTCTATATAAAAACCATAATATCAAAATCTCTTAGAAATTCTAAACCTATTCTACAAACTATTATGTATAAACCTAACTAACCTAAATATACTAAATATATACAACTTAAAAACCGATGCAAAGATACTTCTAATCTATCATATATACTTTATAATAAGTAACCAATAGTTTTTCTCTCGTACCACATGTAACATTATCTTTACCCTACGTAACATTTTAACATCTTTTTTAATCTTAATTCCGCAACACTATAGTTTAATATTATTTATAAGTGCCTGAGCAACAAAAAGCTACCCAGGATTTTGCCATGTCAGAATTTTCACTTACCTTAGTGTTGCGAAAAGAAGACAAGCAAAACTCTAATATGACATGGCAAAGATACAAATAAAATCTGAGAAACTCACTCCTTTTGGGGGAATTTTTTCGATTATGGAGCAATTTGATGCTCTTTTAGCTCAAACCATAGATTCCACCTTGGGATTGAGATGCACTATGTTTGGTTATCAATATAGCGAGATTCTACGCTCTCTGATGTGCGTATATCTTTGTGGTGGCTCATGTATTGAGGATGTTACAACTCACCTGATGAAACATTTGTCTCTTCATCCAACTCTTCGCACTTGCAGCGCAGACACCATATTACGTGCTATCGAAGAACTGACTTTTAAGAGCATCACCTATAAGTCTGCTTCTGGCAAATCCTATGATTTCAATACTGCAGACAAGATGAACTGCTTACTGGTCAATGCCCTGCTTGCTACTGGTCAATTGAAATCCGGTCAAGAGTATGATTTTGACTTTGACCATCAGTTCATTGAAACAGAGAAGTATGATGCAAAACCAACCTACAAGAAGTTCTTGGGCTATAGTCCAGGCGTAGCTGTCATTAACGACATGATTGTTGGTATTGAAAATAGAGACGGCAACACAAACGTACGCTTCAACCAAAAAGAAACTTTGGAAAGAATCTTCAAGCGATTGGAGGCTTCGGAAATATATATTTCTCGTGCCCGCATGGATTGCGGCTCATGTTCGGAGGAAATCGTAGATATGGTAGAGGCTCATTGCAGGCATTTTTATATTCGTGCCAACAGATGCTCTTCTTTCTACGATTCCATGTTTGCCTTAACTGGATGGAAAACTGTTGAAATCAACGGTATTGAGTTTGAGTTGAATTCTATCCTTGTTGAGAAATGGAAAGGAAAACCGTATCGTCTTGTCATACAGAGACAAAGGCGAATAGATGGATACCTTGACATTTGGGAAGGCGAATATACCTACAGATGTATACTGACTAACGATTACAAGTCGAGTGCAAGAGACATCGTGGAATTCTACAATCTTCGTGGTGGCAAGGAACGCATCTTCGATGACATGAACAATGACTTTGGCTGGAATCGATTGCCAAAATCGTTCATGGCACAGAATACTGTATTCCTGCTTATGACAGCTCTCATCAGAAACTTCTACAAAGCTATTATGCAGAGATTGAAAACCCATGAATTTGGATTGCGTGCCACCAGCAGAATCAAGACCTTTGTGTTCAAGTTCATCTCTGTTCCTGCGAAATGGATTAAGACATCACGTAGGCATGTATTGAACATTTACTCAGACAACAATGCTTATACCAACCTGTTCAAGACAGACTTTGGTTAAAGACCATGCTTTTCTGGTTAAACCAGCGTATTACCTCAAGTCGCTTTATGGGGTAAGGGGATTTTGTGTCTGCGACATTTCTGTTGTGCAAGAAATATGTACAATAAAATGAATTTTGTCGCTTTGCAAGCAAAATCCCACTAAACCCTATAGGTTGCGGATTTGAGGTTTAATATATTCTCGTAAAAAACATACCTTATCATGCATTATTCTCCCATTAATTTTGTATTTTTGCAAACGAATATAAAAAAGCCAAAAAAGACAATGAAACCAAGAATCATGATGATTTCCATGAAATCAAACCTCAGAACAATGAGATACATCGGTCTTTTACTGATGTTTATCTTCTGTCTCACTGCGCAGAACATGATGGCGCAGCGAGGAAAACTTTTCAATTCAGACAACCAGCTTTCGAGCAACCTTGCCACTCAGGTGTTCCAGGATTCAAATGGTTTCATTTGGATTGCCACCCGTAACGGCTTGAATATCTATGATGGCTATAACTTTATGGTCATCAGAAAAACCTACAACAACAGTAACGGGCTCAACAGCAACTATATCAACTGTATAACACAGGATGAAAAGGGGCGTATTGTGCTGGGAACAAACAAGTCGCTACTTATACTTAATGGTAAAAGGTTCTGCAACGTACCTATGCTCGATTCAAGAAATAAGCCTATAAGCACTTACGTTACCCAGGTAAGCCGTTTGCACAATGGCGATATTGCTGTCGTTACCTCCGGTTACGGCATCATGACCAAGAAAACAGATGCAAACGCCTGTTACACCATGAAAGGAGAAGTGGAGAACCTGAAATACATACATAAAATTCTGGAAGACAAACAAGAAAGGCTCTGGATTATCCTGGAAAACGGAAAGCTGTTACGGAAAGAAAAGAACGGCAAGCTTGTTTCACGCATCATGGGAACAGAGCAACTTAACACACAAGATATCAGGCAAGACGACAAGGGCAACCTTTATCTTGCTACCAAGAATGATGGTATTTACCTTCTCAAGGCTGGTTCAACCATCTTCACCAAGATAGCCGGCATAGGCAATCTTCCTATTGACAACATCTATATCAGCCGCGACCAGCGCTTGTTTATCGGTTGCGATGGTATGGGTATCTTCGTGTATAATCCTGTAACAGGATTCTTGCAAAATAATCCTCTGTTCAGCCGTGAAGTAAATCTTGCCAAGTGCAAGATTACCAGCATTATAGAAGATCTTACGGGAAACATCTGGGTGAGCATGCTCCAGAAGGGTGTATTCATGCAGTCGCAGGCTCAATGCGATTTCAACTATATGGGCTACCGTTTGGGCAACCGCAACGTGATAGGCGAAAACAGCATCACAAGTCTGTGTGTCAACCAGGGCAATCAAGTCTGGGTGGGCACCGACAAGGATGGTCTTTACCTCTTTGACATAAAAACCGGTAGCATCAAGAGCCATTTATTAAGCAACATCACGGTACTGGCACTCTGCAAAGACAAGAAAGGCAGAACATGGGTAGGAACCTATACTAACGGCATCGGATTTATAGATGCGGGGGGGTCTTTCCATCCATTCAGCCTAGGCATTGGCAACCAGACGGGCATCTTCGATATCCAGGAAGACCCGCAGGGCAATGTATGGTTTGCTACCATGGGCAAAGGACTTTTCCGCCTTTCTCCTGATGGAAGCATCAAGCAATGGAAAACACAAGATGGTGCCGACAACAACCTGAAAAAGAACAGTATTCCTAATGATTATCTCGTGAAACTTAGCATCTCAAAAGATGGTAAGCGGGTTTTCGTTGCCACTTCTGTGGGTCTGGCTTGCTATGACCAACAAAAAAACAGCTGGACTTCCACTTTCGGTGGCGTCAACTGTCTGAACAAGGGCAGTTTCTCACATTGCGTTTATTCTGACAGCAAGAATCGCGTATGGTTTGGTACTGAAGACGGCGCAATCTGCTATGATCCGAAGAAGGGATATGCTCATCCGAAGATTTATAACACAGAACTTGGACTTTCAGACAACAGCGTAGCCAGCATCATAGAAGATTACAAGGGCAGAATCTGGATAGGAACTACCTGTGGCTTAAACCAGGTAGATACAGAAAAAGGAACAATCAACAAGTACTTCTCGGACAATGGCTTACAGAGCAATGAGTTCAGCGATGCAGCTGCCTGCACGCTCTGGGGAGGAAAGATGCTGGTGATGGGCGGAACCGGCGGTATCAACTGGTTTGATACGGACAAGGTGAAACAGCATCCTTGGCAGGCAAAAGTTACCATATCAGGACTTCTTGTTGGCAACAACCCTGTATACCCGGATATGGAATCGGGCATCTATACTATCACCGACAAAGGCGCCTACAACAGCGACAAGTTCTCCTTACCTCATGAAGACAACACCTTCACCATCCAATTGTCTACTCTTACATATAATAATGTAGAACAGATCAGTTACGCCTACAGCATCAATGGTGAGGATTGGCGAACCATACAGTCTGGCATGAACGAGCTGTCATTCTCACACATGCCAGCAGGTACCTATAAGTTCCGTGTCAAGGCCATCTGCAACGGATACGAAACCCCTGTCAAGGAGTTCTCCATCATCGTTCACCCAGCCTGGTACGCCAGCATCTGGGCAAGACTCTGCTATCTGCTTGCCTTCCTGGGGCTCTGTCTGCTCTATATCAAGCACCGCAAACGCAAGATGGAAGACCAGCTCATATTGCAGCAGCATATCCATGCGGAAGAGATGGGCGAAGCAAAACTGAAGTTCTTCATGAACATCAGCCACGAAATCCGTACCCCATTGACCCTTATCCTCACTCCGCTGTTCACGCTGATAAAGGAAGACAAAGACGCTCACCGACAGGGCATCTACGATATGATGCGTAAGAACTCGGAACGAATCCTGCACCTGATTAACCAGATGATGGACCTGAGAAAGATTGACAAGGGACAAATGGTGATGCACATGAGCGAAACCGATATGGTTGCCTTTATTGGCGATGAATACAAACTCTTCTGCCAGCAGGCGATAGCCAAAAGCATCCAATTCACCTTTGAGCACGAAGACGAGGCCCTCCCGGTATGGATAGACCGCGACAACTTTGACAAGGTATTGATGAATGTCCTGTCAAACGCCTTCAAGTTTACTCCTGCAGGCGGCAGAATCCGTATCACCCTCTCTCACTCGCCTCATCATGTCCGCATCGCCATCAAGGACAGCGGCAAGGGCATTCAGGAGGAAAAGCTCGAAACGATTTTCCAGCGCTTCTATCAGAGTACCACCACTTCTTATGACCGGAATGTAGGTACGGGAATCGGTCTCGACCTGACGCGCTCACTCGTGGAACTGCACTACGGAACCATTACAGCCGCCAACAACAAGACACTTGATGAAACCGACTGGAAGGAAGGAAGCCAGTTCCTCATCACGCTGCCTCTGGGCAACGAGCATCTGAAACCGGAAGAAATGATAGATGCACCGGAGCCACAGACTGCTGAAGACATCAAGGAACTGGAAGAAAACATGGAGGAAGGAAACGAAGAGAATGCTGCCGATACAGCCAATGACGCCGAAGAAGATTTCAAGAGCAAGGCAAAGAGCACCATCGCTGTGGTAGAAGACGATGAGGCAATACGTAATTTCCTGAAGACCCAACTACAGGAAACCTACAATATCCTTACCTTCTGCAACGGAAAGGAGGCGCTGCCGGAGATTATCAAGCAGAAGCCAAGCCTCGTTATCTCAGACATCATGATGCCAGAGATGGACGGCAATACGCTCTGTACCAAGATTAAGAACAATGTGAACACCAACCACATTCCGGTGATTCTGCTTACAGCGATGAGCAGAGAGGAAGACCAGCTGACCGGTTTGCAGTCGGGTGCCGATGCCTATGTGGTGAAGCCGTTCAATATGGACATTCTGCGCCGCACCATCATCAACCTGCTCAACGTGCGCCGTACTTTGAAAAACAAGTTTATGGGCAACGAGAGCCAGAGCGACAGGCAGATTGCGATAGAAAAAGACCTGTCGCCAAAAGACCAGCTGATGGAACAGGTGATGAAGGTAATCAATGATAATATGGATAATGAGGACCTGAGTGTGGATATGATTGCCCGCGAAGTAGGACTGAGCCGTGTGCATCTGCACCGCCGAATGAAGGAGCTGACCAACCAGACACCACATGCCTTCATCCGCAATACCCGTCTGCAATATGCCGAAAAGTTGCTGACCCACTCTAACAAGACGATAACAGACATCATGTTTAGCTGCGGTTTCTCCAACCCAGCCAGCTTCAGCACCATGTTCAAGAACTTTTATGGCTCTTCGCCTCGCGATTATATGCAGGCACACCGGAAAATCTAGCCTTTTCACTGCAGAAAAGGCCAGATGTTTCCCAAAATAAAGTATTTGTTACATATAGAGATGTTTATGATACGCCTCGCAAAGTGTTGGTAACATTCTGTGGGGGTATATTTAAAAGGAAAGCGGTAACTTTGCAGCAGAATTCTGAATACATGTTTCAGCCATGAGTTCAGATACTCATTCTGTAATTTTAAACCCAATAATAAAATGAAGAAAATTGCAATCTTATCGCTTTCCCTGACGCTTGCAGCCGCTGCACAGGCGCAGACAGCTGAGTTTGACTATTTCAAGTATGCGGGCAATGATGCTCGCTTCAATGTTGAAATCGACAAGACTCACCAGTATTACAACCCGGTACTGGCTGGTTTCTATCCAGACCCATCACTCTGTCGCGTAGGCGACACCTACTATCTGGTAAACTCTTCGTTTACCTTCTTCCCAGGTGTGCCTCTCTCAACCAGTAAAGACCTGGTCAACTGGCAGCCTGCCGGTCATGTCCTCGACCGCACATCACAGGTTCCATTGAAGGGCCAGCAGGTATCAGCCGGTATCTTCGCACCAGCCATCAGCTATAACAAGAAGAACAAGACCTTCTATATGATTACCACCAATGTGGGAGCCGGCAACTTCTTTGTGAAATCAAAAGATCCTTCCAAAGGCTGGAGCGAGCCTATCTATCTGAAGAAGATTGACGGCATCGACCCTAGCTTCTTCTTCGATGACAACGGAAAGGGATATATCGTACATAACGGTCCGGTAGTTGGCGGTGCCGACTATGAGGGTCAGCGTGCTATCCGCTGCTTCGAATTCGACGTGAAGGGCGACAGCATCAAGGGCGACTTCAAGGAGATTCTGCGTGGCGGAACCCATGTAGAAGCGCGTCCTATCTGGATTGAGGGTCCTCACCTCTTCAAGAAGGGCAAGTTCTATTATCTGATGTGCGCCGAAGGTGGTACAGGCGGATGGCACAGCGAGGTTATCCTGCGTGCCAAGAATCCGATGGGACCATGGGAGGAATGCCCTAACAACCCTATTCTTACCCAGCGTACCGGTCTCGACCCTAACCGCAAGGACCCAGTATCAAGTGCTGGTCATGCCGACATCGTAGAAGATGGCAAGGGTAACTGGTGGGCTGTATTCCTGGCTTGCCGTCCTTATGAAGAGGATATGTACAACACAGGTCGCGATACTTATCTCCTGCCGGTAACCTGGAAGAATGGATGGCCAGAGATTCTTGCCAAGAATACTCCTATCTCTACCGTTGGAGAGAAGGCTGGTTTGAAGCCTGCCGCAAAGAATGAGTTCTCAGGCAACTTCTCTTATGTGGATAACTTCGAAGTTGATAACAATAAGGCGGGTCTGAAAGAGTTGAATCCACGCTGGATGTTCCTCCGCGACTTCGTTGACTGTTACAAGGTAGAAAACGGCAAATTGAAGTTCAATCTCCTGCCAGGCAACATCTACAAGCGTGAGCCGATGTCTGCCATCTGGGCACGTCAGCAGCACGGCACCTTCACAGCTGAGACAGAAATCAACTTTACTCCTCGCAACGACAAGGATATCGCAGGCTTGGCACTTCTCCAGAAGGAAGACCACAACTTCGTATTGGGTAAGACCATGAAGAATGGCAAGCTGATGATTACCCTGACCCGTGCCGAGAAGAACAACGTAACTATCGCCTCAGCTCCTATCAAGGGAGGTAAGCTGAAGCTGAAGGTAGAAGGTCATGACAGATATTATGATTTCTATTATGCTGAAGAAGGCGGCAACTGGCAGCTTCTTGCCAAGGGTGTAGATGCCTCTAACCTGAGCACCCAGAAGAGCGGCGGCTTCCTCGGTGCCTGCATCGGTCTCTATGCTTCTTCCAACAAGGAATAAGGATTTGAGAAAAGATTAACGTTTTAGGAATAGATAATAAAAGAAAAGGTTGATACCTCGCGTTTTGCCTGGTATCAACCTTCTTCTTTTATTTATTCTTCACAATATCCAATGTCATTTTTCCTACCCAGATGGCGCTCTTGCCGTTCTGGTCGACTGGCACCGGTTTGCCATCCAGATTATTCAGATACTCCAACTGCTTGAAGTAGGTATGGCTATGACCGCCCAGTATCAGGTCGATATCACGGGTGGCTGGGGCTACCTCGGAATCGTCGATGCCATCTATCTTCCAGCCCAGGTGGGAGATGCAGATGATGACATCACACTTCTCTTTCTTTTTCAAAATCTCTGTCATTTCCTTTGCCTTGGCGATAGGATCGAGATACTTGATGCAGCCATAGTTGGCTTCGGTTACCAAGCCGGCAAGTTCCGGACACAAGCCGAAAACGCCAATCTTCAGTCCCTTGCGCTTGATAATGGTATAAGGCTTTACGATATTTGCCAGTTCGGTACCGGTGAAATCATAGTTGGAGCAGACGATAGGAAACTTCGCCATCTTGAAGATGCGCACCATGTTGTCTATTCCGAAATCAAACTCATGGTTTCCGATGGTAGCAGCATCATATTTCATCTCGTTCATCAGTCCTACTTCCACATCTCCCTTGAAGAGAGAGTAATAAGGTGAACCCTGCGAGAAATCGCCACTGTCAAAGAGCAGCAAGTCGGGATTCGCCTTACGCTCCTGCTTGATCATCGCCACCCTACGGAGGAAACCGCCACGGTTTGCTGTTGCGGTATCTGCGAGATTCGGATTGATGGGCATCACGCATGAATGCGTATCGTTGGTATGGAGCACTACGAGTTGCTTTACCACCTTTGCCTCTTTCTTAGCTTTAGCCTGAACGGCTGCCGGCTGCATCATGAAGGATGCCAGAGCCAGACCTATATATAATAATGTATGTTTCATCAGAATTATCAACTATAAACTATTAACTATTCTACCACGCAGCGACCTTCAATCTTAGATTCCACCATCTTGCCCTGTGCCTGCATCTCACGGAAATAATTCATGATGATGTAGCGCACATTGTTCTCTTTCTGCTTAGGAGCAAAGACATCGGTTCCGCTCTTGAAGGCTACGAGCTGGTCATTACCTCCGGCAAGATAATCGAGGGTTGCAACGCGGTAATTCTTCTCCGGATCAACTGGTTCACCGTTCAGCGTAACGCTCTTCAGTTTTCCATCCTTGGTGATTACCATTCTAACAGCATGGCTCAAGCCTTCGCCGCCACGATGAGCTATCTGCTGGAAGAGCTCCAGAACCTTATCGCCCTTCAGGGTCAGGAAACAGATTTTGTTCTCGAAAGGAGCCATATCGTTCACATCGCCTACAGTAACCTTACCCCTGGCAAGATTAGAACGGATGCCACCCATATTGTAAACAGCGAAAACAGGCTGTTCTTCAAACTGCTTGCCACCCCATACCAGGATGTCACAGAGCAAGTTACTGAGTTCGCTCTCCGGACGGTGACGGGTCATATCATGAGCAATATGACCTACAACAGGGCCCATGATACTGTCTACCTTACTCTTATAAGGAGCGATAAATCGGGTAGCCTCAGCATCAGGCTGTGCATCCCATTTCTGATCAACCAATATTCGGGTTCTCTCCACCTTCGCCACCTTGTATTTCTGGGCGAAAGCCGGACTTGCCATCAGCAGCATGACTGCCGAAGCAAGGTAAATCTTGATACTATTTTTTTTCTTCATACTTAATACACTAAATACTTTTAGAGCGCAAAGATACAAAATAAATCTACGAAATCGGCAAAATCGGCAAGAAAATTCCATTGCAGAAGTAAAGAAAACAAAAAAACAAAGGGAAAAAGTGAAGAAAGTGTCTGAAAATTTGCGAGATACAAGAAAAAGTAGTAACTTTGCACCCGCTTTTCGGCGTAACCGCTGTTGTCTGGGCAGAAGTGTTGTCCAAGTCCATGTTGCGTTGGAACGACAAACAATTTTTAATTTTATACAAAAAATGGATTTGATTAAAGTTGCTGAAGAAGCATTTGCAACCGGCAAGAAGTTCCCTGAGTTCAAGGCAGGTGATACTATCACAGTCGCTTACAAAATCGTCGAGGGTACTAAGGAGCGTATCCAGCTCTATCGTGGTGTTGTTATCAAGATCTCTGGTCATGGTGACAAGAAGCGTTTCACAGTTCGCAAGATGTCTGGTACTGTAGGTGTTGAGCGTATCTTCCCTATCGAGTCACCAGCTATCGATTCTATCGAGGTGAACAAGCGTGGTAAGGTTCGTCGCGCTAAGTTGTATTACTTGCGTAAGCTTACTGGTAAGAAGGCTCGTATCGCTGAGAAGAAGACTGTAGCTAAGGGTGCAGAATAATTTTTCTTAGGAGACCTAATCAGAAAAAAATAAAGGGAATCCAGTCTCACGACCGGGTTCCCTTTTTTATATCTACAATCTTATACCGAAAAACAACTATCTTTACAATTCAATAAATCATGGCTGCCTACTAAACCAACCATGCTCCATTCTTTTATTTTTCGCCCGCATCATAATTCACGAGCCCATCCTCCGTGCCGTGTAAAGCACCTTGGAAATCATCCCAACTCTGGAATCCGGCGAGCAGCGCCAGCTTGTCCAAAGTCTGGCGGGAAGGCTTCTCCTTCCCTTTCAATACATCCCACATTTTGTGGAAAACATGTGCCTTGCCAACCTTCTTTTCTATGTGTTCAGCAAGGACTTTCAAATCCTGTTTCATAACAACCCTCTCATATTTACTAACTGGGAGCAAAAGTACTGAAAAAGAATGAAACAGAGTACATTTTTCCCGACTTTTTTATGTTTTGGGGTAAAAAAAATGCTTTATATCATAAAAATGCTGTTTTTTAGGGCTTTTTACGAAACAGAAGTCCAATATCTCAATCATTTTTTGTAACTTTGCGCCAAATTCCAAAATACATTTCTTAGAAGATGAAAGAATTAGCACTTAAGTACGGATGTAATCCAAATCAGAAACCTTCTCGCATCTATATGGATGACGGAAGGGAGCTTCCTATCGAAGTGATCAACGGCCGTCCTGGCTACATCAACTTCCTGGATGCCTTCAATTCCTGGCAATTGGTCAAGGAACTCAAGGCTGCTACAGGAATGCCTGCTGCCGCTAGTTTCAAACACGTTTCTCCTGCCGGTGCAGCTATCGGCTTGCCTCTGAGCGACACATTGAAGAAGATTTACTTCGTTGATGATGTCAAGTTTGAGCTTTCTCCATTGGCTTGTGCCTATGCTCGTGCCCGTGGCGCTGACCGCATGTGCTCTTATGGCGACTTTGTTGCGCTGAGCGATGTATGCGACGAGGCTACAGCCCTCCTCATCAAGCGTGAGGTGAGCGATGGTGTCATTGCTCCTGGCTATACTCCTAAGGCTATCGAGGTTCTGAAGGAAAAGCGCAAGGGTACCTACTGCGTTATCAAGATTGATCCTGACTATGTGCCAGCTCCTATCGAGCGCAAGCAGGTGTTCGGTGTTACCTTCGAACAGGGACGCAACGAGGTGAAGCTTGATGATCCTGCTCTCTTCGAGGATGTTCCTACCAAGAACAAGACTTTCTCTCCTGAGGCTAAGCGCGATCTGATTATCTCGCTCATCACCCTGAAGTATACTCAGAGTAACTCTGTATGCTACGTAAAGGATGGTCAGGCTATCGGTATCGGTGCCGGCCAGCAGAGCCGTATCCACTGTACCCGTCTGGCTGGTTCTAAGGCTGATGAGTGGTGGTTGCGCCAGTGTCCTAAGGTGATGAACCTGCCTTTTAAAGAGAAGATTCGTCGTGCCGACCGCGACAATACCATCAATGTCTATATCTCCGATGAGTGGGAGGATGTATTGCAGGACGGCGTTTGGGAGCAGTTCTTTACTGAGAAGCCTGAGCCATTGACCCGCGAGGAGAAGAAGGCTTGGATTGCCCAGAACAAGGGTGTATCATTAGGTAGTGATGCTTTCTTCCCATTCGGCGACAATATTGAGCGTGCTCATAAGAGTGGTGTTGAATACATAGCAGAAGCAGGCGGTAGTATCCGTGACGATCATGTTATTGATACCTGCGACAAGTACGGCATCGCTATGGCGTTTACTCACGTTCGCCTCTTTCATCACTAATTTATTATATAATTAAGGTATATGAGTGACATTGACGATATTATCATGGGCGGTATGGTCTTCAAGGGCGGCGGTGGTCCTAAGAAGGATGACGACGACAAGGTGAAGACCAAAGCTAAGAAGAAAAAGTACATAACGGGTGCTCACGGTAGTGGCTCTGCCCGTCAGAAGGCAAAGTATCGCCAGCAGAGAGCCAATCGTAAATCCCAGAAGAAGAAATAATACTTCTCTATCATAAATAAATGTTTCGCCCGTATGCTGTATAATAACAGCGCACGGGCGAACTGTTTTCTGATAATGGAAAACATGAATAGAGTACTGGCAAGCGAAAGACAGCATACTGGTATAAGTAAGACAGCCCACTAGCAAGCGTATTGCCAGTGGGCTGTTCTTCTTAAACGGTTACTGGTTCTTTACACTCTTTACGCCCCTGCCCTTCGTTAGATGAAGGGTTACAGGCTTCAATTGATGCTTGGCGTGATCATAAATGATAGCTGGATCCAGTCGTCTACCGCCAAAGCTAACCTCGAAATGGAGGTGCTCTGTTGTAGCCCTACCGGTACGGCCCGTCAAACCGATTACCTGACCAGCCTTTACCTTATCGCCCTTCTTCACCTTGTTCCTACTCTGATGACTGTAGAGCGTCTCGAAACCATAAGCATGCCTGATACGGATGCAGTTTCCGTAGCCATAGAAGGGTCCTGATGCAACAACCGTACCGTCAAAGGCTGCCACAATCTCATCATTCGGGCACGTCTTGAGGTCAACCCCCGAATGACGGCGCTTGCCACCATAAGGACTGATTACCTTGGCACCCGGCAAAGGATAAGCCCAGGCTGTCTTTTCTATCTTCTCCAAATCAAGCTCGAAAGTATTGGTAATGGTAAACGGATCATTAACCTCATCAGGATCGAGCGTCATTCCATCTCCTATTCCACCCTTTTTCTTGCCAGATGCCTCCTTGTCAGCCTCAGCATTTCTTCCTACAGAAGAATCCTTGCCACCGATAACCGAAGCAATGACACGGGCACCATGCTTGCGGAACTGCACGGTCTGGCGGCGCAACTTATGCGATTTCAACTCTACGAAAGTTTCCGGATTCAACCTACCGCCATTCACCATGATAGAGAAGTCGCAATAAGTTTCCCCCTCCTTAGAGCCTACAATGGCAATCGTCTGTCCGGCATCCACATGCTGTCCAACCTTAACCAGGTTCTCGGCATTGTTGGCATAAACGGTTTCCAGACCGCAATCGTGGCGCACCACGATGACATTACCCATTGATTCCGACTTTCTGGAAAGTCGCACATAACCTTCGAGCATCGCCTTGACAGCATCGCCTTTAGAGGTAGAGATACGCAACACATGATTGTTCAGAAGGGTTGCTTTGCCCACAGGAAGCGGGAAGGAATATTCCTTAGCACGGAATATCTCAAAGTCTACATTAAATGCCTGACTCTGGGCAAAGAGACCGGGTGTTGCAATACTCACCTGCTGCTGTTCGGCTGCCGTGAATACATTTTTAGCGGGCATAAAACTGCTCAGCGAGAACACCATGAGTCCTGCCACAACCAATAGCCGCAATCCTTTTTTCATTCTTTTCATTATTTACTTTTTCTTTCCGATTTTCAAAATATTCTATAAACTATTAACTATAAACTATAAACTGAAAAACATCCATTTCTCCCTCTCCGTTCTTACAGAAAAGGAAAAATGGATGTTATCTTGAAAACTATCTGATACTTACCTGCTACCAGGCTTTTACTTCAACAAGATGCCTGTATAGATTCTGCCACTCTCGATACCCAGCTTTCTGGCAGAGAAGTACTCATCGCTATGGGCAAAAGTACAGATGCCACAATCCTGGATATTCTCTTCGGCCACTCCACAATGCAGAAGAATCTGTCTGTTGCAGAGCGGAAGATTGAGATGCCATTTCAGCGGCTGCACGATATTCCCCTCAGCAGCCAGGCGCTCACGCTCAGCAGGATCAACCGAGAAGGCGGCATTAGGACGCTGTTCGGCAATCTCTTCCATAGGGAAAGCTGCCTGCTCGAACGCCTCGTAAACCTCATCGCCCACCTCGAAATGGTCGAGCGAAATGCCCGGACCTATCACCGCCTTCAACTTCTTCGGGTCGGTATGATAGGTAAACGCCATCTCTTGAATGGTTTTATGCACGATGCGAGCCAGCGTACCACGCCAGCCGGCATGGATGGCAGCCACAGCATGATGCTCCTCATCATAAAGAAGCACAGGGATGCAATCGGCAGTAGAAACACCGATACATACACCTTTCTGGTCAGTCATCACGGCATCTACACCTTCGAGCACCATCTTGCGGATATTCTCAGGCATGGTGAGAAACTCGCCGGCAATATTGCGCACCTCTACTCCATGCACCTGATGGGGCATGATGATATAGGCTGTATCAATACCCAACTCTGTGGCAAGACGCTTGCGGTTCTCGGCAACATGCTCGGCAAAATCGCCGCAATATTCGTTGATATTAAATTCGCCATAGTTGCCCTGGCTTACTCCTCCCTTGCGGGTAGTAGAGAAAGCCATGACACCAGCGGCTACCTGATATTCTTTGATCATAAAATTTACTCGTATTCGAAATCATCGAGGTCGTCAACATCCTCGATTTCATCCTCATCAATATATTCTACTACATCCTCGCCCTCTGCAGCCAGTTCCTGCTGGAAGCGAGACATATCCTTGTCACGGTGAACAAGCGTATCTTCGGCAGTAATCTCCTGAAGCTTGTTGCTCTCAGAATTGAGTTCCTTCCAGAGCACGTCCTTCAGTTCCTGAATACCCTGTCCGGTAACAGAGGAGATGAAGACCACCGGAAGATCGGTAGGCAAAGTTTCCTTGAGCATTTCAATCAGTTCTTCGTCGAGCAGATCGCACTTGGTGATAGCCAGCACGCGATGCTTGTCGAGCATCTCTGGATTGAAGTTCTTCAGTTCACCCAGCAATACTTCATATTCTTTCTTGATGTCGTCAGTATCGCCCGGAACCATGAAGAGCAGCAGAGAGTTGCGCTCAATATGGCGGAGGAATCGCAAGCCCAAACCTTTTCCTTCGCTCGCGCCCTCGATGATGCCAGGAATATCAGCCATGACAAAACTCTGGTGATCGCGATAATCTACGATACCCAGCGATGGTTCGAGCGTAGTAAACGGATAGTTTGCAATCTTAGGACGGGCACTTGATACGGCACTCAGCAAAGTTGACTTACCGGCATTAGGGAAACCTACCAGACCTACATCGGCAAGGAGCTTGAGCTCCATGATGATGGTCATCTCCTGCATAGGTTCGCCCGGCTGTGCATAGCGAGGAGCCTGGTTGGTAGAGGTACGGAACTGGAAGTTGCCCAATCCGCCACGACCGCCCTTGAGGAGCAGAACTTCCTGCCCGTCATAAGCCACATCGCATACGAACTTGCCTGTTTCGGCATTATATACCACGGTACCACAAGGCACATCGATATAAATATCCTTGCCATCGGTTCCATGACACTTATCACGGCCACCATTTCCACCATGCTCGGCAAAGAAGTGGCGCTGATACTTGAGGTGCAGCAACGTCCAGTAGTTATGGTTGCCGCGGAGATAGATGCTTCCTCCACGTCCGCCGTCGCCACCGTCAGGACCGCCGTTAGGCTGGTACTTTACGTGGCGCAGGTGCATGGAGCCCTTGCCACCCTTACCAGAGCGGCATTGTATCTTTACGTAGTCTACGAAATTGGATTCAGCCATTTATTCTTGTCTTTTTATTTATTTAATGAATAAATCTTCCCCACCATAGCGGGGAAGATTCTTTATCTTGATTACAAGTTGTCGATTACATTGCAAACACGAGCGAAGATCTCATCTACAGTACCGAGACCCTCGATGTGGTGATGAATGCCTTCCTTCTCATACCAGTCGATGAGCGGAGCAGTCTGTGTATGATAAACATTGAGACGCTTCTTGATAGTCTCCTCGTTATCATCAGAACGGCCGCTTTCCTTACCGCGGTTAATCAGGCGAGCCATCAGCTCATCCTCAGGAACAGCCAACTCAATCATCGCAGCAATCTTATGACCACGCTCAGAAAGCATCTTCTTCAGAGCCTCAGCCTGTGGAGTGGTACGTGGGAAACCGTCGAAGATTACACCAGCGTGATCCTTACCGAAGCTATCGTATACACTTGCGAGGATGTCAATCATCAACTCGTCTGGAATCAACTGACCATTGTCGATATAACCCTTAGCTGTCTTACCAAGTTCTGTACCGTTCTTGATTTCGTTACGAAGTACATCACCTGTAGAAATGTGACCGAGACCATACTTCTCGATCATCTTGTCGCTCTGTGTGCCTTTACCTGCACCTGGAGCGCCGAAAATTACGATATTTTTCATTTTTACCTTAATATATATATAAAATATTTATGTTGTGTCAGAAACTTAACTATATTTATTAACCCACTTCTGCCCCTTTGGAGACAAAAGAACTGCAAAAACAATTCCAAAGAGAACTGTTACAACGCCTAAGAAAAATAATGCATCCATTTTATGCCCTCCTATTCTTCTACAATGGTGTAGATGTCGCGGAGGTTTCTGCCTTCTTGGTCATAATCCAATCCATATCCCACGATGAAATCGTTAGGGATTTCCATAACAGCATAGTTGATATCAAGATCAACCTTCAAGTTGCCTGGTTTCACGAGGAGGGAACAAATTTCGATGCTGGCTGGGTTCATCTTCTTCAGGTCTTCAATCATGTGAGCCATGGTGAAACCGGAATCTACGATGTCCTCTACGATAACCACGTGGCGGCCTGCCAAATCCTGGTTCAAACCCATCAGGGTCTTCATGCTGCCCGTAGAGGAGGTACCCTCGTAAGAAGCATACTTCACGAATGAAATCTCGCTTGGCACGGTAATCATTCGCATCAAGTCGGCTGCAAAGATAAATGCGCCGTTCAATACTGCCAAGAACACGGGGGTCTTGCCTTCATAGTCCTTGTTCAGACGGTCTGCTACGACCTGTACTTTCTTCAGAATCTCAGCCTCAGGAATCGATGTTTTGAAGCTCTTATCCTTAATCTTTACTATGCTCATAGTCTGTTCTATAATAATATTTTCTGCAAAATTACGAAAAAAACATGAAACTTCGTGCTTTCATCAACTATTTTTTGTACTTTTGCATGAAAATAACCGTTTATCTGCATGAGTTGACAAATTATCACGACAGTTCGCGCAGATAATACTAAGATTATCAGATAATATGAAGATTTTCACAAGCGCTCAGATTCATGAGTTGGATAAATACACCATTGAGCACGAACCTATCAGTTCGCTCAACCTGATGGAACGTGCAGCCAAAGCGCTGACACGCGCCATAGAAGAGGAATGGTCTAACCGCACTCCAGTGGTTGTTTTCGCCGGTCCGGGAAATAACGGCGGCGATGCGCTTGCTGTGGCGAGAATGCTCAGCGAGGATGGATATGATGTAAGTGTATACCTCTTTAATGTACAGAACAAACTGTCGGCAGACTGTCTTGCCAACAAGAAGCGTCTGCTGGATGCAAAGAGAGTGAAATTTACTGAGATTATCACTAACCTGGACCCTCCTAAGCTCAATGCAGAAACGCTGGTGGTAGACGGACTCTTTGGTAGCGGACTCAACAAACCATTGGCTGGCGGATTCGCCGCGATGGTGAAATATATCAACCAGAGTCCTGCCAAGGTAGTAAGCATCGATATCCCTTCGGGACTGATGACCGAGGACAATTCCTATAATATCCATGCCAACATCATCCGTGCCAGTCTGACCCTTACCCTGCAGCAGAAGAAACTGTCGATGCTGATGGCGGATAACCAGCAGTACCTGGGCAGACTGCGCGTTCTCGACATCCGACTTTCCCAGGAATTCATCCAGAATACGGAGTGCCAGTGCCGCATACTCGAAGAGAACGACATCCGTCCGCTCCTGAAATCGCGCAGCGACTTTGCTCATAAAGGCAGCATGGGTAATGCGCTGCTCATAGCGGGAAGTTACGGCATGAGCGGCGCTTCGGTATTAGCCACCAAGGCTTGTCTGAGAACCGGTGCGGGCAAGGTAACAGCCCATACCCCAAAGCGGAATTATGAAATCATGCAGATTTCGGTACCTGAAGCGGTAGTGCAGATGGATGCAGAAGAAACCATATTCAGCGAACCGGTAGATACAGAGATGTTCGATGCGCTGGGCGTAGGTCCCGGATTGGGACAGAACGAGACAACAGCCATCGCCCTCATCGCCCAACTGCGCCGTGCTACCTGTCCGCTCGTCATTGATGCCGATGCGCTCAATATTCTTTCCAGCCACAGGGCGTGGATGCAGCAGTTGCCAAAGAATATCATCATGACACCTCATCCGAAGGAGTTCGACCGGCTTGCCGGCAATGCGAGCAGCAGCTGTACCGAAAGACTGATGAAGGCAAGCGAACTGGCTGAACGACTCCAGGCATACATTATATTAAAAGGACATTATTCTGCACTCTGCCACCCTGACGGAAAGATTGACTTCTGCAGTACGGGCAACAGCGGTATGGCTACAGCAGGCAGCGGTGATGTACTGACAGGTATCATCACCGGCCTTCTGGCTAGAGGATACAAACAGGAAGATGCCTGTCGCCTGGGTATGCATCTTCATGGTCTGGCTGGCGATCTTGCTGCCAAAGATCTGGGCAAAGAGAGCCTCATCGCCAGCGACATTATCCAGTATCTTCCGAAAGCATTTCTCAGATTGGAAGAATAATTATCAAGAAATAAGAATATCCATAAAAGTCAGGAGTTCTCGGCTTCTGACTTTTTTACTTGTTTCTGCGCATCATAGAACCTTACTTCCAAGGTTCTCCTCAAATCATCGCGACGGTCCATATTCAACTTTTTGCGGATATGGCAACGCTGGCTGGTGACATTTGATTCACTCTTATTGAGTTCTGCACAAATTTCCTTTAAAGTATGCCCCTGAAGAATCAGCTTGCATATTTTCTTTTCGCTGAACGTAAGCCCATCACAAACCTGATCCCACGCCACTCTATCCAATTCTTCATTAAACAGATGTTTAGAAGCATGGGTTATAATCTTCTCCCGGACATCAGGAGTCAGACGCTTCATCAGGCTTTCTGCTGCTTCCGGTTCATTATCCTTCAAATCGGCAAGCATATTCAACGCCTTGTTTTCAACCCGAGCCATCCGTTTCGGCTGGCGCAACCCCTTGGTTACAATACTCATATTATATACTGCCACATAAACCAGCATCATGAAACCCAGAAAAATCGTCTTCATACTGAACAGAGCTGGCATAAGCGGAGTGCTGAACAGGTATATCAGCAACATCGGTATCATACCCACCGTGATGATGATACAAGTCTTATACAAGGTTTGGCTCAACGCTGTAATAGCCAGGATAAAGACGACAAACAGGTTGCAGATAACGCTCAAATTATCATTAGCAAAACCGAAATTGATGCAAAATACGCTATCAAGAGCCAGTTTGGCGAACATCAGAAAGTAAAGAGAAGAAATACCTTTCACGAAAGCTATCTTCCGTTTCCAGACCAGGAACTGCAGGATGCAGAACACGAATGTATGCAAGCCACAGAGGCTTAAACCATAAGGTTCTTTCACAAGCAGAAAGAGCATAATATGATAAGGTATGATAATCAGCTCGCTTATCGTCAGAAGTAGAAAGGCGATAACGCGTCGGCGATCTACCACACCACAATATTGAGGGCATAAATGATGCTCTACCCTCACTATCAGGTTTACAATGTCATTCTTCAGTTTCATTTCGTTTTGGTTATTTTCTTAAATCTTGCTTATGCTTTCGTAAGTCAAACGGCTCTTTTTCTTGGAAATTGCCATTTTTTAGGGATTTATTGATTCCGGCTGCAAAATTACAAATAATATAAGAAATCCTTGTTCAATTATCTGAAAATCGTACAACTTTAACGATTTTAAGCATAAATCAGTGTACTATTTTGTTAAACCTAATTTCCGCAACACTATAATTTAATATTTTTTATAAGCACCTGAGCAACAAAAAGTTGCTCAGGATTTTGCCATGTCAGAAATTTCACTTATCTTAGTGTTGTAAAATAAAAACAAACAAAATTCTGAATGACATGGCAAAAGTACAAATAAAATCTGAGAAACTCACTCCTTTTGGGGGAATTTTTTCGATTATGGAGCAATTTGATGCTCTTTTAGCTCAAACCATAGATTCCACCTTGGGATTGAGATGCACTATGTTTGGTTATCAATATAGCGAGATTCTACGCTCTCTGATGTGCGTATATCTTTGTGGTGGCTCATGTATTGAGGATGTTACAACTCACCTGATGAAACATTTGTCTCTTCATCCAACTCTTCGCACTTGCAGCGCAGACACCATATTACGTGCTATCGAAGAACTGACTTTTAAGAGCATCACATATAAGTCTGCTTCTGGCAAATCCTATGATTTCAATACTGCAGACAAGATGAACTGCTTACTGGTCAATGCCCTGCTTGCTACTGGTCAATTGAAATCCGGTCAAGAGTATGATTTTGACTTTGACCATCAGTTCATTGAAACAGAGAAGTATGATGCAAAACCAACCTACAAGAAGTTCTTGGGCTATAGTCCAGGTGTAGCTGTCATTAACGACATGATTGTTGGTATTGAAAATAGAGACGGCAACACAAACGTGCGCTTCAACCAAAAGAAACTTTGGAAAGAATCTTCAAGCGATTGGAGGCTTCGGAAATATATATTTCTCGTGCCCGCATGGATTGCGGCTCATGTTCGGAGGAAATCGTAGATATGGTAGAGGCTCATTGCAGGCATTTTATATTCGTGCCAACAGATGCTCTTCTTTCTACGATTCCATGTTTGCCTTAACTGGATGGAAAACTGTTGAAATCAACGGTATTGAGTTTGAGTTGAATTCTATCCTTGTTGAGAAATGGAAAGGAAAACCGTATCGTCTTGTCATACAGAGACAAAGGCGAATAGAGGGAGACCTTGACATTTGGGAAGGCGAATATACCTACAGATGTATACTGACTAACGATTACAAGTCGAGTGCAAGAGACATCGTGGAATTCTACAATCTTCGTGGTGGCAAGGAACGCATCTTCGATGACATGAACAATGGCTTTGGCTGGAATCGATTGCCAAAATCGTTCATGGCACAGAATACTGTATTCCTGCTTATGACAGCTCTCATCAGAAACTTCTACAAAGCTATTATGCAGAGATTGAAAACCCATGAATTTGGATTGTGTGCCACCAGCAGAATCAAGACCTTTGTTTTCAAGTTCATATCTGTTCCTGCGAAATGGATTAAGACATCACGTAGGCATGTATTGAACATTTACTCAGACAACAATGCTTATGCCAACCTGTTCAAGACAGACTTTGGTTAAAGACCATGCTTTTCTGGTTAAACCAGCGTATTACCTCAAGTCGCTTTATGGGGTAAGGGGATTTTGTGTCTGCGACATTTCTGTTGTGCAAGAAATATGTACAATAAAATGAATTTCGTCGTTTTGCAAGCAAAATCCCACTAAACCCTATAGGTTGCGGATTTGAGGTTAAAAAGGGCATTTTTCAGTATTTTTCAGTGCTTAAAAATTTGGTTGTATCCAATATTCGTTCTAATTTTGCGTCAGAAAACCAACGATATGAGATACAGACGAACTAAAAAGTAAGTTGAAAGTAAACTGAAAGGAGAAAAAGAACAGTTGAAAGTAAACTTCAAGAAACAAGAGTTCTCAGTAGATTCAGGTATTGGTGATTATTATAAAAGAGTAGTAAGAAAGTAAAAGGTGATTCTAAATCACTCAATGTGTTTTTAAAAACCTCAAATCCGCAACCTATAGGGTTTAGTGGGATTTTGCTTGCAAAGCGACAAAATTCATTTTATTGTACATATTTCTTGCACAACAGAAATGTCGCAGACACAAAATCCCCTTACCCCATAAAGCGACTTGAGGTAATACGCTGGTTTAACCAGAAAAGCATGGTCTTTAACCAAAGTCTGTCTTGAACAGGTTGGTATAAGCATTGTTGTCTGAGTAAATGTTCAATACATGCCTACGTGATGTCTTAATCCATTTCGCAGGAACAGAGATGAACTTGAACACAAAGGTCTTGATTCTGCTGGTGGCACGCAATCCAAATTCATGGGTTTTCAATCTCTGCATAATAGCTTTGTAGAAGTTTCTGATGAGAGCTGTCATAAGCAGGAATACAGTATTCTGTGCCATGAACGATTTTGGCAATCGATTCCAGCCAAAGTCATTGTTCATGTCATCGAAGATGCGTTCCTTGCCACCACGAAGATTGTAGAATTCCACGATGTCTCTTGCACTCGACTTGTAATCGTTAGTCAGTATACATCTGTAGGTATATTCGCCTTCCCAAATGTCAAGGTATCCATCTATTCGCCTTTGTCTCTGTATGACAAGACGATACGGTTTTCCTTTCCATTTCTCAACAAGGATAGAATTCAACTCAAACTCAATACCGTTGATTTCAACAGTTTTCCATCCAGTTAAGGCAAACATGGAATCGTAGAAAGAAGAGCATCTGTTGGCACGAATATAAAATGCCTGCAATGAGCCTCTACCATATCTACGATTTCCTCCGAACATGAGCCGCAATCCATGCGGGCACGAGAAATATATATTTCCGAAGCCTCCAATCGCTTGAAGATTCTTTCCAAAGTTTCTTTTTGGTTGAAGCGTACGTTTGTGTTGCCGTCTCTATTTTCAATACCAACAATCATGTCGTTAATGACAGCTACGCCTGGACTATAGCCCAAGAACTTCTTGTAGGTTGGTTTTGCATCATACTTCTCTGTTTCAATGAACTGATGGTCAAAGTCAAAATCATACTCTTGACCGGATTTCAATTGACCAGTAGCAAGCAGGGCATTGACCAGTAAGCAGTTCATCTTGTCTGCAGTATTGAAATCATAGGATTTGCCAGAAGCAGACTTATAGGTGATGCTCTTAAAAGTCAGTTCTTCGATAGCACGTAATATGGTGTCTGCGCTGCAAGTGCGAAGAGTTGGATGAAGAGACAAATGTTTCATCAGGTGAGTTGTAACATCCTCAATACATGAGCCACCACAAAGATATACGCACATCAGAGAGCGTAGAATCTCGCTATATTGATAACCAAACATAGTGCATCTCAATCCCAAGGTGGAATCTATGGTTTGAGCTAAAAGAGCATCAAATTGCTCCATAATCGAAAAAATTCCCCCAAAAGGAGTGAGTTTCTCAGATTTTATTTGTATCTTTGCCATGTCATATTAGAGTTTTGCTTGTCTTCTTTTCGCAACACTAAGGTAAGTGAAAATTCTGACATGGCAAAATCCTGGGTAGCTTTTTGTTGCTCAGGCACTTATAAATAATATTAAACTATAGTGTTGCGGAATTAAGAAAAAAAAGAAAAGATTAATTGAGGTATGAAGAAAAGGATTTTTATTGCGTTAGTAGCACTCGGCAGCCTAATCTGTCCTGCTCTAGCGCAGGAAACTGCGGTAAAGACCAACTTGCTGTATGATGCAACGACAACCATGAACTTGGGTGTTGAATTCGGTCTTTCTCCAAAATGGACACTTGACGTATCCGGAAACTACAATCCTTGGACGTTTTCAAAGAACAAGAAATGGAAACACTGGCTCGTTCAGCCAGAGGCCAGATACTGGTTCTGCAACAAAATGATGGGTTCATTCATCGGCTTCCATGCCTTGGGTGGATCGCACAACATCGGTGGCATGGATCTTGACTTCAAGTTCCTGGGCACTGATTTCTCTAAGCTGAAAGACTATCGGTATGAAGGATGGTTTATAGGTGCAGGTGTAGCTTACGGCTACGCTTGGGCTCTCTCGAAACATTGGAATTTGGAAGCTGAACTTGGTGTAGGCTATATCTACTCTAAGGCAGATAAGTTTAACTGTGCTCAATGCGGAGATAAACTTGAAGATGACAAGGCACACAACTATGTGGGCCCGACGAAAGCAGCCCTCAACTTAGTGTATGTTTTTTAAAAAGAATCAGTGATGAATACATATAACATAATAGGTAGTATGTTCGGAGCCTTGCTTATCGCTCTTCCTATAGCAGCCGATAATACCCAGCAGGCTTACAAGAATCTGAAAATCCAGAATAAGGCAATCAGAAAGGTTGGCAACCAGGTGAAAGTGGCTATGGACTTGAACCTCGACCAAATTCAGCTTGCCAGCAACAAAGGTCTCATCTATACCCCAATGATCCTCAACGAAAAGGATACGCTCTTCATGCCGAGTGTTGAGGTGATGGGTAAAAAGAGATATATTTATTATCAGCGTAACCAGAAAACGGCTACGGCAAACCCACTCATCGTGGCACTCCGTAAGAACAAGACAGCACAGACGCTTCATTATGAATACGCCGCTCCGTTCAGCGACTGGATGAAGAACTCAAACTTCGCCATCAGCAATGATGCCTGCGGTTGCAACCAGCAACTTCTCGACGAAGGTATTCTGAATCCGGAAGGACGTGCATTCTCTACTCCGAAGAATCTCTTCAACGCTTATGTCCAGCCTAAGGCAGAAGCCGTAAAGGCAAGAAAGGAGAATGGTTCTGCCCGTTTGAACTTCAAGGTGAACAAGTGGGATATCTTGTACGATATGGGCAACAATGCCAACGAACTGGATAATATCCGCAAGACTCTCGACCTTGTGAAGAACGATTCGGATGTTACTATCACCAAGATAACCCTCCACGGCTATGCATCACCAGATGGCGGATATGCCAACAACAACAAGTTGTCGCATAACCGTACACAGGCGCTTTTGAAGCACATCCTGAAGATCTATCCTATTTCTTCAAAATTGTTTGCGGCCACAGCTACAGCAGAGGACTGGGCGGGAACCATCAAGTATGTAAATGAGAATGATATTCCTCAGAAGGAAGCTGCACTTGAGATTATCAACAGCAACATGCAGCCAGATGCCAAAGAGAAAGCATTGCTCAAGAAGGCTCCTCAGGCTTATCACTATCTCCTGCAGAATGTATGGCCATCACTTCGCCGTACCGACTATACGATAGAATATGATGTTCAGGCATTCAATGTAGAAAAGGCTAGAGAGGTTATCAAAACCCGTCCTCAGAAACTCTCTCTCCAGGAGATGTATCTGGTAGCCCAGACTTATCCTAAGGGTAGCGCCGAATTCAACAATGTTTTCGACATAGCTGTAAGAATGTTCCCTGAAGATAAGCTTGCCAATCTCAATGCAGCCTCAGCAGCCATCGAACGTGGCGACAAGGTGAGTGCAGAGAAATATCTCCTGAAAGCAGGCGACAGCGCCGAGGCAAACAATGCCCGCGGTTGTCTGGCTGCCATGAAGGAAGACTATCAGACAGCCAAGCAATACTTTGAGAAAGCTGTTGCCGGTGGTTTGAAGGAGGCGCAGGAAAACCTGGATAAGGTAAACCAGGCGCTTTAAAGTAAGTATGTACTTTCTAATTATATAAGTATAAGTTAAAAGATGATATTAAATACGATCTGTTTTCAGCGGATTGTGCCAATATGTGCGAAACTTAATTTTGAGAACAAGAATTAATTAAATATATTGTATAACTTTTTTTGTATTAAGTAAAAAGATTATGAAAAAAATGAATTTGCTCGTAATGAGCTTGGTTTCAGCCGCAGCTTTGTCTTTCACTAGCTGCAGCGACAGTGAGGATTTGGCAGGTAACAAAGCAGATCAGGCTAAGGTAGATGGTTTCTACATGACTTTGAACGTACAGACTCCAAAGTCAGATGGTACCAGAACAGTATTGCCAAAAGATAGTACAACTGAAGCAACTGCAGCAGAGTCTGATGTTACAAGCGGTACCATTTACTTGGTAGATGCTAATGACAACATTGTTTTCAAAAAGAAAATTACAGAAACAGAATGGGCAGCAGGCAAGCCAACACAGGATAATGTCGGTTCTACACAGCTTAAGATTGCTGTTGAGGATGTTGTTGCAGGTGCTACCTATAAGGTATATTTCTTGGCTAACGCTACAGATGAAAAGCCATGGGAGAATATCTTCACTGCAACAAATAAGTTTGCTAAGCCATTCGATACAAACAATAATTTCGCAATGTTCAACCAGAACGATAAAGCTGTTAATGGCAATGGCTATACTGTAGTATTTACCGATGACAACAAGAAGGAGGCTAATGCTGCACAGATTAAATACGACAACGCTGTAAGCCCTATCAAGATTGAGCGTTTGACAGCTCGTATTGATGAGCCAACTTCTAATGCTACTCAGATTGTAGCATACACAAAGGATGATGCAACACCTGCAGAGAAAAAGGCTATGAAAGATGCTGTTGATAAAGTAGAGTCTATTAAGATGACTGGCTACGCAATCTCTAACTTGTCAAACAAGAGCTATATCATGCAGAAATGGACTGGAACAACTCTGAACATTCCTTCAGACATCACATATTATCAGCCAACAAAAGAGTTCGGTACAGCTACTTTGCTTGAGAACGGAAACTACTTCACTGAAGCAACTGCTCCTAATACTCATAAGGATTACGTATTTGAGAACAACAATGAGAATGCAGCAACTTCAATGTACTTCGAATATACTGTAAAGCTCAAGGATATGACTAACGCAGACTTCTCAGATGGTACATTCTACCGTTACAACAACGTTATCTACAAGAGCTTCGCTGACATCTATAAAGCTTACAATGATGTAAAGGGCCTCTTCGGTGGTAAGACTGCAGAAGAGATGACGAAAGAGGTGAAAGCATCTAAGGCTGCACCTGCTGAGGGTGAAGCAACTGTAGAAAGCAAATTGGATGAATTCCGTAAGGCATATCAGATCGAGGTATTCAACTGCGGTAAGACATACTACAAGAAGGCTATCAAGGATCAGTACCTCACTTACGAGAATGCTATCCAGCGTAACAGCATCTATCGCTTGACAGTAAACAATATCTTCAACGTTGGTGCACAGGTTCCTAACGGCACACCAGACAAGGAAGGTTTGTTCTATCTTGATGTTACTGTTTCTGTTAACCCTTGGGTTCTCAATACACAGGACGTTGACTTTAAGTAATATTCCGTCATACCAGAAAGACAAAATATAAATACTTATATATATACCAATACTCTCGGGGGAGCAATCCTCCTCCGAGAGTTTATCAATCAAACGTTCGTTCTGAAAAAAACGAAAACATTCTTAAAAGATAACTAACATTGCCGCCCATCTATAAAAGGCGGGAGATACAAAGACGTGCCGTCATACCCCCAACCCGAAAGACTGCACTTTTCATCCTTAGATAATAACGATGCCGAAGGCAACGAAACAGAGAGCTGATGAAGCAAAAATATTCGCTACCTACGGCACTCTCTATATAAAATAAGTAAAAGTAAAAGATTATAAAAGATAAAGAATATGGCACATTTCCTCAACAACAAATGTTGCAAACTAGTTTGCATCTCAGCCATCGCACTCACTTCTCTTTCATCATGCATGAAAGATGATATCACGGGCTGCCCTACAGCTAAGTTGTCGCTCAAATTCGACTATACTTATAATGTGAAAGAGGCTGATGCTTTCTCTGCTGAGGTGAAGAACCTCAACGTTTATGTATTCGACAAGAACGGTAAGTTCGTAGATAACTATACCGAGTCGGCTGACAAGTTTGAAACAGGTCATAAGATGGAAATCACAGACCTGCAAGCAGGCAAGTATACCTTCGTCTGCCTGGCTCGTGACAAGCAGCCTTCTGCAATGGGAACAAGAGCCGAAGGTGATGATGAGACCGAGTTTAGGTTTACTAAACTTACCCCAGGTATCTCTACCATCAACGACCTGCAAGAGGAAATGGGCAAAAAAAACGAAGAAGAATCCGTAAACGACAAGCACTTCACCGCACTCTATACCGCACAGGACTCCCTCAACTTTGATGGAGAAAACGATGTGCAGGGAAAATTGAGTCTGATGAAGTGTACCAAGACATACCGAGTGGTGATGCTCCCATTCGAACCCGACCAGGAAGGATTCACAGCCGAAAACTTCGATGTAGAAATCAAAGGTTCCGCTGCCCTACTCGACTATAAGGGCGACAAGGTAAAGCCAAAGGCAATCACCTATCTTCCTTATGAGAAGAAACTGGTAGAAAACCACAGCGGCGAGACCGAGGTAGAAGGCGAAGATGTAGAAAAGGCGCTGGTTTACGACCTGTCATCATCACGTATGTTCGAAACCAAAGATGACAACAAGAGTCGCGCTGCCGACGGACCCAGCCAATATGATGACAAGCGCATCGTCATCACAGACAAGCGCATCAACAAAGTCATCTTCAACCACTCCCTGCCTTGGTTCCTCTCACTCTGTGCCAGCGACCGCTACGGCAAAGACTGGAGCGACCAGCAGTATCTGGACCGTCAGGACCATTACACTCTGGTATTCTACGTGCCAGCTCCAAGTTCTACCTACAGTATGGATGCAAGAATCAAGGTAAACAACTGGGTTCTGAATCTTCAGAATGCCGACCTGGGAAAATAAGAAAAGAAAGAAGTATAAGTAAAAGAAAGAAAACATGAAACGCTATCAATCTACTCTGACCAAGATGACACGCCCAGTGTGTATGGCACTCGCTGCTTTGCTCATGGTAGGCGCAATGGCATCCTGTTCAGAGAACGAAAATACAGAAACAGCTCCAGGCGACAATGCCTATCTGAGCCTCAGTTTCTCTACCGGCACCGGAAACAGTACCAGAGCCGGAGAAACTAGCGGAAAGACTCTTGCCGACAATGAGACTGATGCAAATCCTACTCAGGAGAACGACATCCATAATATCAAGGTATGGGTGTTCAAATCAAATACCGGCGATGAAGCCACTCCTATCTCTTATAAAGCAGAGACGCTGAGCGAAGTGAAGAACGGTAACTATACCCTGAGCCTCCGATTCCTGAGAAAGATTGGCGGCCAAGAAGTAAAGAACATCGACCTTTACATCCTGGCAAACTCTGAGAGCATCAACATGCTGGACCAGATGAAAGGCAAAGACCTCAGTTCTGTAACCCGCAAAGATCTGAAAGAAGTCTGCTTTACCTCACCTTTCGGTATCAATAGCGACGGAAATGCAGAAACAAAAGAAGTGCCAGCCGGAAAGGGACTCCCTATCTCCCGTGCCATCACCAAGATTTCTGTAGACAGTCATGTGGCTGATACAGAAGAAGGAGCCAAAGCCAAAGGTATTAGGATTCCTTTGGTGCGCGCCGTTTCGAAACTCCATTTTTACTTTGCCCGCAAATCGGGTTCTGATGCCAATACCAGTCAGGTAAAGGTAACAAAAATAGAGGTAGAAGGAAACACCATTCCTACTGCCAGCTATGTTTTTCCCGACGAAGCGACATATAACGAGAATGGTTACAACCAGAACGTAACCAGCCAGAAATACGACAACGCAGGTACAGATTACGTATCAAACGCTCTGAAACTGGCAGGTGTAGAGAACAAGGATATCAAGGAAGTGGATAATCCTGAGAGTTTCATCAAAAAGAATAATCAGTCTGCCCAGGAATATCTGGATGCTTTTAAACAGGCAGGCATTAGTTCTCACAATCTCTGTTATCTCCGTGAGACCAACAAAGCCATCCGAGGCACCATCTACTATTCATTAGATGGAGGAAAAACCGAGAAGCACGAGACCTTCAATATTCCTTCTGAAGGAAATGCCATCAGAAACAGAGAACTGGTAGTTTATGGTTATTTCCTCAACGGACAGATGGGCAAGCTCACCGTTACTCCATCTATTCAGGAATGGCAGGATGGAGGAACATTCGATTTCATCGATGCCTCTACGAATGTTGAAATCCCTGACAGCGGAAAGACAGACTGGGGCTACAAGGTATATTACGGTTTCCCAAAACGAGGACCGATGATTACGCTCAAGGATATCGATACCAAAGGTAAGCCTTGGATTCTCCAGACAGACAACCCGATGTTCGGATTCGTACAATGCGATAAGGATGGCAAATATCCGGAAGAAACGCCTTACTACAATCCCGAAATCACACAGAATAATGATGGCAAGAATCCGGTAGGAAAAACCTACAAAATAGAGGATTTCATCATCAATCAAAGTGGTAAGAAGGAAACGCTTTACTTCTATGTCGTGCCAAAGAACAGACTGGATCTGGCAAAGCCACACAATGTAAAGGCGCAGGTGTTCCTGACCAAATATCCGAACGATAAGTTCGTCCTGAATCCAGGTTTCAAATATAAAGGATGTAAAGAGGGCAAATTCGCCGGTAAGGATATTCACTTTGAACAAGTATTATAAAGACAACAGAAAATAACATTCATCATGAAGAAGTTATATATAGACATAAGATTCGCAAAATGCATCTTGGCTCTTACGGCAGGATGGCTCATGGCAGGATGCTCAGCTGAAGACGAACTGGAAAACGGTTCGGCTACACAACAGTTGAGCATGACTCCCATGGTCAACGACCTGCAGACCACAAGAGTGAAGGAAGAAGAGAATCTTCATGAAAAAACTCTGTCTTCTCTTGACTTTAAGATGTTCGAACCAACATCCAGCGAACGCAGAATAGACAGTCTGTTCGACACCCCTGCAGAGAACAAAGCAGAGGAACTGGGTTCGGGCGACTGGAAATCGACACTCCATCTTGATGTGAATAATACTTATCCTTACTATGCAGTAGCCAATGCAAAGGAAAATCTCAAGGGTAAGAATCTGAAAGAACTCCTTGCCAGTACCCAGCAGGATGATGACATCTGGAAGCCAGCTACCATGGTAAACGACAAGAAATTCCTGATGAGCAGCCAAGGTAAGTATACCATCACCCAAGATCCGGAACAGGATATTCCGGTAGAACTGGTGAGAGCGGCAGCCAAAATCAAGCTGAACATCTCTTCTACGGTGAAGGATTACAAAATAACAAAAGTAATGTGGAAGTTCATCAATTACAATACCAATACAGCTATCTTTGCCAATCAACCTGCTGATCAGAATATCAAAAAAAATATTCAGGAGAATAAGGCTACAGCAGAGAAAGACGAAAATGGTAATGATATTTATAAGATAACAACTTACAGCTATTCCACAACATGGAACGGGAAAGATGATATGCCACAGTTTGTTGCAGCTGTTACCTTCGAAAGTGCAGATGCAAAGACAACCATTATCAAGAATCTGGTTATCCCTGTGCGTGACCCACAAGGCGAAAAGAAGCTGGAGCGCAACTATATCTATACCGTCAATGCAGTCATCAAGTATCTGGATATCAATACAGATATTGATTACAACGGAAAGAAAGACTATCTGCAATGGGCGATTACCAAATGGACCGTAGGTGAAGATACCCACGTCAATGCGGATGGGGCAAGCTATCTGGTGGTATCTCCTACTGCCATAGATATAAAAGGTGGTGAAAGCAATGATTTTACAGATTACACTATGCGTTGGTTTGCATCTTATGAATGCGACATTGAGAATCCAACTACTTATTATTTTGACAGATATGGTAATAAGCAGTCCGGACAGGATGGACAGATCAAGGCAAATTTCGAAGAGTCTACTGGAAATCGCTATAGAGGATGGATAGACGTACATGCTGGAGCTCCATCATACTGTACTATTCAATATTCCTATTTTAACATCAAAGTTAGAAACGCAGACAAAAAACAGGAAATAGCCGTAAGAAAGTATCCTTCGGTCTATTCCATGAATGTAAGAAGCGAAGGTACAAATGATTTTGAAGAGAAGAATCATCTGTACACGATACAGTTCTCCAGCAACAAGTATGCTACAGATTACACCATAGCCAAACCTGTAGTCAACAATGAGAATAAATCTGCAGACAATACGGTATCTCCTGCTTACATCCTTGCATCAACCGCAAAGGGTGAAAAAAGCGCCAAGGATAATCAGGCTGCAAGAGATTACTGTAAAAAGTATCAGGAAAAGGCTACGACTTATAAGAATGAGAGTCTCGAACTGAAAGGTTGGCGACTTCCTACAAAGGAAGAAATCAACAGAATCTATAAGTTAGGTAACGAAGATAAGGCTATAAGCAAACAACTGCTGGGAGGCGAATACTATTGGACGCTGGATGGAGACAAGACCGAGAGAAACGGCAACAACCCGCAGAGCGGTACCTACGTTCGCTGCGTCCACGACCTGACTCCGGGAGAAATAGTACTGATAGAGAAACAAGGTGAAAAGTAAAGAAGGTAAATGACATGAAAGAAATAAAATTATATATCGGAATCATAGCAGTCCTGTTAACAGCAATGTTGACAGGCTGTTCTGACAGTATAGCCGACAGCGAACCTTCTAAAGACGAAACCGAAGAAGGTTACTACACAGCCAGTTTCAATGTATCCATCCCCAACTTCGAACAACAGGTAACCCGAAGCACCGTGTTCATGAATGAAGGAATTCCGAAAGACAGCATGAAACTCTTCTGCTTTGATAATGAAGGTCAGTTTATAGGTTTCGGCAAGGTTACAAAATTTGATGAAATCAAAGGATTCACAAGAGACAATAATGGTACAATTCATGATAATGGAGACATTCATCTGGATGGAAGCACAGAACCTCATAATTTCTTTGCAACCATACCAAACCAAACGTCCCGTATCCATCTGGTTGCCAACACTGGAAGCCAATACCAAACCATCAACTGGGGCAACCAGGCAAATTGGGTAGGTATGCATGAGAATATGCTCATGACTACATTTGAAACAGAACATGGTGAAAAACAGGCTGCCTATATACGCTATTGGGGATATATCAAGAAAGACTCTCCAGAAGAACTGAAAGAGTATCTGAAACCAGATAACAAAAAGAAAGATTATATCATTCATCTCATCAGAGACAGAGCGAAGATTTCTGCAGACTGGAGCGATTCGGTAAAGAAAGCAAATCCTGGTATAATAAACGACTTTAAAATGACAGTCATCAATGGTGTGGCTTACGGAACGCTGGCTCCCTTCAACAGAGACAGTCTGTTATTCAACCCTACTACAGGAGATGATGAGTGGGAATGGAAGGTAAATTATGTTACCCCAGCCATCAACACCCGAAGACTGAAAGGTGATGTTGGTCAGATGTTCAACCCGACAGGTGCTTTCGAAGAGCACAATCTGCCAACAGATCCTGCTAAAGTGATTTTATGGCATGATGGCCTCTATTACCTGATTTACTTACAGGACAGCAATAATAAGCCATACGCCATCAAGCGTAATTATGAATATAAAATCATCATTGATAAGCTGGATAAGAGCTATGGCAATTCTAATTCTGAGGTAGCATTGAAAAGTGCACCGGCAAACAACCCTTGGATTAGAGTAGAACAGATTGTACCGGGCGTTACTGATGGAAATTACGAACTGGCTATCGTCGGAGGTACTTATAAGGCTGTAAATACAGGTGAAAATACTGAGCAGACGGTACAGTTCACTTATAAGGGTAGCGATGCCGAAACGAAGCAACCTACCGATTTCGAGGCTTTATGGACTGAGAATCTGACATACGCAACTGCAGATGCCCCAGTGGTTACCAACTATACTTATAACAAAGCTTCAAAGACCGGTACCGGTACCATCACCTATAGGCTGGACAAGATAGACAAGACGTGGCGAGAGGGCATCATACACCTCATCGACAAAGTGCATGGACTCAACAGAAGCATCCATCTCTATAGTGTGAGTGAGGCTAATTATGACTTCAAAAATGCCGTTAATATAAGTGCAACATTGAACAGCGAAGGAGATTTCACCATCACCATTCCTAAGGATTATCCTGACGGACTGCTGCCTGTGAATTTCAAAATCGCATCCAATGATATCAATCCAGAAGACTGGAAGGTAGAAATAGGTGATACTCAAGCCGAAACGGAAGGCAACTGCAAAACAGGCAGCTGGTTTACCTATAAGGCTGAAGTAATCAGGAGGAATTCAGGAACTCTTCTGGAGGAAGGAGAAAGAACCTATATATATACCTTTAAGTTGAGGAATGTGCGCAGCAATGCCAAAAAAGATGACAAGGGATGCTTCTGGCTGAAGGCTGATAACTTCAACCAAGGAAAGGCCAAGAAGTTTGAATTCACCTATAAGTAGTAAGTCTTAGAAAAGTTTAGTTCATATATCTGTATCGGGGCGCATATCGTTTCAAAATTTAAATGCCCCAAATATCAATGAAATAGGTAATAAAATAATTATCATTTACTATACAAATAGAATGCGGGAACCAATAAATTAAACTAGACTGGTCGTTGGAACTATAGTTGCCGAGGTGATCTCACCTTCTATAGTTCCGCGGCTTTTTTTATATAAAAAACCTTGCCACTTTCAATTTTATTTTGTAATTTTGCACCCGTTAGTAATATCATTAATTCCAATATAAAGATGATGGCAAGATTCATATTCCTCAGTTTCTTCATGCTGGTTGGAGCCTTAGCCCCAACCAAGGCTCAGAACAGTTTCCCATACCCTGCTCTGCCAGACAGTCTGCGCAGCGTAGAGCAACGCGCAACATACCTGAGTGAGCACTATTGGGACAACTTCAACTTTTCCGATACCCTGGAACTGGCAAACAAGGAGATGGCAGAACAGGGCTTTGTCAACTTCATCGATATTCTGGCACGTTTCGACCAGGAAATAGCCCAGAAGGGTATTGCAGCCTTTACAGCCAAAGCTTACCAGCAGAAACCATCTAAAGAGAAGTTTGAAAGCCTCATCGAGCATTATTATGAGAACCCTGAGTCGCCCATGCGCAACGACAGGGTATATGCCCTATTTCTGGAAGACATGGCTAATTCGCCATACTTCGATGAAACCGAGAAAGAAAGAATAGGATTTAAACTGAAACAGGCAAGAAAGAACTTGCCTGGCACACAGGCTACCAATATCAGTTTTATGCAGGAAGACGGCAAGCCTCATCAGTTGAGCGATTACCGGGAAAAGAAGGTTATCTTATATTTCTACGATCCTGACTGCGAGAACTGCCACAAGATATCTGCATGGCTAGACAAACAGACAATACCAGCCGGCTTCAGTCTGCTCCGCATCGTAGCAGATAACCGCTTGAGCACGATTTACGGGCTCAAAGCCATGCCAACCATTTACCTGTTGGATAAAGAGAATAAGGTGATATTAAAAGACTGTACACCAGAACAGCTCATGGAAGCATTACGGGGAAATGAAAACAGAAAGTAAAACTAGACTGGTCGAAAGAAGCGACATCTGTTATTGAATAAACATATCATTTACTATCATTTGTCTTAACTTCGTATATTATATATCAACATACCATTCATTATAATTGTAACTTCATATCATTTATTATATATCTGAATTGCATTTTACTATTTATATGTATCTTAATTAGCTCGGGAAGAGTCATACTTCAACTTGAACTCCTCACGGGCGTGATCATTGCGCATTACAACAATCACATAGTCACCATCCTTAACTGTTCCTACCTTGGCAACAAGCGTATAATAACCATACTGACCAGACTTTCCATAATCACCTGTTTCGGTAATGATTAACTTCTTGCCAACCAACTGAGTTGCAAACTTGATATTTGTACCTTGGTCGAAGATTACATTCTTATGAGTCAGCATCAGCTGACCACCCGGAAGAACCTTGCAAACCAACTTCTCATCATTCTCAGCCTTACTGTTAGACTCCTCGCTTACGGCAGAGCCCGCAGTCATGGAATAGCTGAGCAAAGAGAAACCTGACTCATCGGTGGTAACGCGACTAACTGTTTCACCCATTTCATCGTCAGATGCACTGCAACTTACAAATCCTATTGTCATCATAGTCATAGCGATGACCATCATAAAATACTTCTTCATAGTTATACCATTTACTAATTGTTTTCATTATCATTTAAACCAGTCATCTTCAGATTCCAGCCTTTCGGCCATTACCATCCGATGCTTTTAAAAACAAACACCTTTCGGTTTAAATCATCTTTTACAATTACACAAATGATATGTTGGGAGGAGTGATATCATTTACTATTGGTTATCATTTACTATAGGGCTTATACCCCTCTTACATGTCCTGTTCTTTCGTTTGAACATTGCAAATATAGGAAAAAAGTCAATAGGATGCAAGTTCTCTTAGTTAAATAATGTAAATATTTTCATGTTATCGTGCACAATACGCATTACATGCTGACAGATTGTATGATTGCGAGAAAAAAGGGGATAAAACAAAAGCGGGAACCCTTTCGGATTCCCGCTCATATCTTGTGTTGTAAAATCTCGAAGATTAGTCGAGGTTAGCCAACTTGTTGTCAGAATGAAGAACATCCTTGATCTTGTGGCTATAGAGGTCAACCATGTACTCACGAGCCTTACCGCAGTACTGACGTGGGTCGAAGTACTCTGGGTGAAGAGCCAATGTCTCACGAACACCTGCTGTGAAAGCAAGACGAGAGTCAGAGTCGATGTTGATCTTGCAAACAGCGCTCTCAGAAGCCTTAGTCAACTGCTCCTCTGGGATACCAACTGCATCTGGCAACTTACCACCGAACTTGTTGATGATTTCAACATACTCCTGAGGAACTGAAGAAGAACCGTGGAGAACGATAGGGAAACCAGGAAGCTGCTCCTCAACTGCTGCCAATACGTCGAATGCCAATGGAGGAGGAACGAGGTGACCAGTCTTAGGGTCACGTGTGCACTGCTCTGGCTTAAACTTGTAAGCACCGTGAGAAGTACCGATAGAGATAGCCAATGAATCAACACCTGTACGTGTAGCGAAATCTACAACCTCCTCAGGCTTTGTATAATGAGACTCCTCAGCTACTACGTCATCCTCAACACCAGCGAGGACACCGAGCTCACCCTCTACAGTTACACCGAACTGATGAGCGTAATCAACAACCTTCTTTGTCAATGCAATGTTCTCCTCGTATGGAAGTGCAGAACCATCGATCATTACAGAAGAGAAACCGAAATCTACACAGTCTTTACATGTCTCGAAGCTATCACCGTGATCGAGGTGAAGAACGATCTCAGGATGGTTGCAACCCAACTCCTTTGCATACTCTACAGCACCCTCTGCCATGTAGCGGAGCAATGTAGGGTTAGCATACTTACGAGCACCCTTAGATACCTGAAGGATAACTGGTGACTTCAAGTTTGAAGAAGCCTGGATGATAGCCTGGAGCTGCTCCAAGTTATTGAAGTTGAAAGCAGGAACGGCCCAACCGCCCTTGATAGCTCTTGCGAACATGTCCTTAGTGTTCACAAGACCGATTTTCTTGTAATCTACTGCCATAATTTTACTTAATTTATTGTTTAATGAAACATTCTTTTTTTCTTATATATAATAAGGTGTAGAACTTATGAGGCTCTTTCCTTACCGAGTGCAAATTTACCTTTTTCTTTTGAGACAACAAAATGATAATTCGATTTTTCGTGTTGCAATCGAGTTAAAAAAGTTAATTCCGCACCAATACCCTACAAAACACAAAGCTTTTGCTAAACGCAGTTAGCAATTTAACATCTTTATATTTACATCTTTCTGTCCAACCGCCAGTTACTTCTTGGCAAGTTTATATTCACGAGCCGCATAAGCCAGAACGATGACAAATCCTATGAGCGGTACCAGGAAAGGAAGTGTGAAATGAGTACGGTCGGCGATGAGTCCCATCAACAGGAAACCGCAACCTCCGATTGGCGTCATCATCAGAAGCGAAGAGGCTGTCTTGGTAAGGTTGCCCAAACCCGTGAGGGCGATACTGAAGATGGTAGGGAACATGATGGCCTCGAACATATAGTTGCAAAGCAGGGCTACCAGCGATAGCTTACCCAGATTTGACAGGACTAAAAGTATACAGACAACACACCCCACAGCGCAGATCAGCAACATCGTTGTTGCCTTGATTCGGCGCATAATCCAGGAACCGAGGAATCTGCCTACCATAAAGAATGCCAGCGCACAAGTCAGGGCTACGGAAGCCGTGCGGTCGTCCATCCATTTCATGCCCGTAACGAAATTGATGAAGTAGGAATTGATTGAAATCTCTGCCACTTCATAGCTCAGCAAAGCCAGAAGTCCAAACACGAACATCTTGTGATGGGAAAAGAGTTTGCTGATATTAGAACCGGCTGCCTCATCTTCTGCTGTTGCCACATGTCTGATTTCCGGTAAATCTACACGTGAGAAAACCAGAGCTATCACCAAAACCAGAATACCCAGAATGGTATAAGGCACCACCACATTGCCGCCCTCTTCGGTCTGGTTGAAGAGGAACTGACCGATGCAAAGTGTGGCAAAAATACCACCCAATCCATTAAACGACTGCGATAAGTTCAGTCGGCTGGTAGCTGTTTCCTTGGCACCCAGTTCGGTAACATAGGGATTGGCGGCTGTTTCCAGAAACACCAAACCGCACCCGATAATGAAAAGGCAGAGCAGGAATGCTGAGAAACTGCCCACCGTAGCACCCGGGATAAAGAGCAAGGCGCCCACACCAAAGAGGAGCAGACCGAAGACTACTCCACGGCGATAACCATACCGGTTGATAAAAAAGCCAGCAGGTATTGCCATCAGGAAATAACCCAGATAGGTGGTAACCTGAATAAGGGCGGAATGAGTAATACTGATGTGCAGAGCATTCTGGAAGTGCTTGTTGAGCACATCCAGAATGGCACGAGCGAAGCCCCACAAAAAGAAGAGCGACGTAATGAGAATAAATGGGACAAGATATCTCCTGTCGGTTGTCTGATTTGTATCTGTCTGTTGTTCTGTTAACATATTCATAAGGCATTCATTTTAGCTGGGAACAAAGGTAAGGCTTTTCGATGGAAATTCCAAACTTTCCCAGGATTATTTGTTGTTTATATCAAATATAATTGTCTTTACAACCAGATGAAATCTCCGTTCATCGACGCTGAACGGCGGTTCAACGTCTTTGAACGGCGGTTCAACGTCGATGAACGGACATTCAACGTCGATGAACGAAGATTTTATCTGATAGTAAATACATCTTTAACTAGAAATAGAACGTTTCTGATGGCTATTCAGAGACAACTCTTCCCGTCATTCCTTCGGAATCAAGACGGCTCCCTCCTGCTTCTTACCATCCATCAGAATTCTCATCGGGTGCTCAAAGCGTACATGACGGACATATTGCGTCTCCTCTACAGCCGGCATTGCATCCAGGATTTCCTTATTTACAAAGCCGCCTTCACCTGTATTTGTATCTACCGTAAAGTATCCCACGCCAAAAGAGGTGAGGTTCTGGAAGAAGTGAGTACCCTGACTAGGATCGATATTGTAATTCTTCAGAGCCACCTCTACGATAACCCGGGCAGCGCTGATATGCGGCCATTTTACAGGTACACCTAAATAATGGTCGCTGGAGCCCCAACGGCCAGGACCTATCAGCACATAGTTCTTGCCGTCAGCAAGGAACTTGCGGTTGATTCGTTCTATATCATCGGCTACATAAAAATTATTCATCGCAGAGAAGTGGTCATCATACTTCACATAAACCACATCAACCACATCTTCGCTGATGCCATGACCCAGCGAATTGTGCGAACGCAACAGGCAGTCGGAATCAGGGATAGCCTTCACATCTTCATCAAGCATCTCCTTGGCATCAACGATAGGACGAATCTGAAGAAGATAGAATTCGCAAGTCCTGTCATTATTGATATTGCAGGCAAACTCTATCTCCACAGGTCTGCGCATAGCCCCTGCTCCATACTTCATCGACATCTGCAGTATCTCTGGCAAAGGCACCACTCCATGCTGGAGCACACTTGAGAAAGTTATCAGTTTGCGGCCATTCTCATAGACTCCATCATTGATGACCTGATCGTATGGATCGAAAGTAGATGCGATATAGGTAAGGCTCTGGTCTTCTACGGCATCTTTCACCCGGAGTTTAAGAATATTAAAGCCATCATCTACCTTGAAATCATTGCCCACATGCTTCATATCCAGCGCATAGAACTGGGTCTGGGTGTCGCGCAGAGCCAGCTCGGTTTCCGATGTCTGGAGCACCTGATTCGGATGGTAAGGACAAACACGAAGGGTCTGACCTCCATCTACGATATATTTACCCAAGCCCAAGGCCAGACTGGCTATACCCTCTTCAGCCTCTTCATCACCTATCGGATAATAATTGAGCGAACGGAGCACACCGCTCATGGTAGGATAGAACCTTGTACCATAGTCTTTACCCACAACCTGCTGCAAGATAACAGCCATCTTTTCCTGATCGATGACATTGCTCGTTGCGGTCATGTAAGCCTTCGAGTCGCGATAGAACACAGAAGCATAGACACCCTTGATGGCACAGGCCAGCATCTGCAGCATCTGATACTTATCTTCCAGATACGGAATCATATAGGTAGAATAGATACCGGCAAACGGCTGATAGTGGGCATCTTCGAGCAGCGAACTTGAACGGATTGCGATAGGACTCCTGGTTGCCTCAAAGAAGGTGAAGAAGTCGGCTATCAGCGAATCGGGCAGCTGGGCATGCAGGAAGTGCTTCAGAATCTCATCGTCGCTAGCATCACTCAAAGCTATCGGATAGAGATTGTTGCTCATCATAAATTCATCAAAGATATCGGTACAGAGCACCACGGTCTTCGGAATCTGCACGGTGGCATTCTCAAACTGATTGAACTCAGGGTGACGCTTGATGACATTGTCCAGGAATGCAAGACCTCTACCCTTTCCGCCCAGGGAGCCTTCTCCGATACGGGCAAAGTGGGCATACTTGTCAAACTTCATGCGGTCGAAAACAGCCACTACACCGATGTTTTTCATGTGACGATACTGCACGATGGCATCGAAGATAATCTGTCGGTGAGCATCTACATCCTGTAATTTTTCCCAGGTAACATGCTTCAGGAAAGCTGATACAGGGAAGATGGCACGAGCACAAAGCCAACGGCTCATATGGTTGCGGCTGATATGATAGAGCATGGAATCGTTAGGAATATTGAAGATGTTATCCTGCAATTCCTTCAAACTATGAATGCGCATAATCTCCTCATGAGTCTTAGGATCACGGAATATGAAATCGCCAAAGCCCATGTGCTCTTCCATCAGACGGCGAAGATCTACGCTCATCTTCTTCGAGTTCTTGTCAACAAAGCGGAAACCTTCTGCCTCTGCCTTCGCACGGTTCTCACTTTCAGAACTTTCTATGATGAGCGGAACGAAAGGATCATTCTTCCTGATATAACGGAAAAGTTGCAAACCTGCATCTGGACATTTCTCGCGACCGAAAGTATCCGTACGATGCTTAGGCTTCTCTTCAGGCATCACTTCATTACCAAAAGCTTTGGCAGCACTCTTTAACGGGAAACGTGCATCGCTGATTACACCCAACGTGTTATCAGAATACTTATCATACAGTTTCTGGGCTTCCTCGTAAGTACGAGCCAAGACCACCTTAGGACGGCCACGCATACGCATGGTAGCCGCATGCCGGTTCAGAGCCTCCTGAGAAAAGTTCTTGCTCTGCTCCAATATGTAATTATAGAGATTAGGCAATATAGAACTATAGAAACGGATAGAATCTTCTACCAGCAGAATCATCTGCACGCCTGCTTCCTGTATGTCATGTTCAAGATTCATCTTATCCTCTATCAGCTTGATGATAGAAAGAATAAGATTGGTGTTGCCAAGCCAGCAGAAGACATAATCGAAGATACTCAAGTCTTCATTCTGCATACGCTTGGTAATGCCATGAGAGAAAGGCGTAAGAACAACACAATGGATATTGGGAAACTTACCCTTGATGTCGCGCGCTACGTCGAAGGCATCATTATCAGCATTGCCAGGCATGCAAATCACCAGATCAATGACGGTAGAACGCAGCACAGCAGCAGCCTCTTCGGTAGTAGAAACCTGAGTAAAGGTTGGCGGATAGCGGAGCCCCAGCTCCATATATTCATTATATATCTTCTCTTCGATACGTCCATCATCTTCAAGCATGAACGCATCGTAAGGATTGGCTACAATCAGTACATTGTAGATACGGCGCATCATCAGATTCACAAACGATACGTCTTTCAAGTAGAATTTATTCCACTCCTGAGGTATATTATTTTCCATAAATGAAGTTAAAGTTTGTGCAAAGATACTGATTTTCTGAGATTTACTTGCATCTTTCAACATTTTTTTTTATATTTGTGCCATAAAATATGAAGATATGGTTACAAAATCTTTCATCACAGCCATCTTGGCTATATTCAGCCTGGTTCCATGCTACGGACAAAAGCACCAGCACGGCAAGGCATCATATTACTCTAAAAGAGCAACAGGTGCCCGTTCTGCAAGCGGCCAGAGAATACATCATGACAGTTTAACATGCGCACATCGGTTTTATCCCTTCGGAACGCACCTCAAGGTTACAAACCTTAGCAATGGCAAGAGTACTATCGTAAAAGTCATCGACAGAGGGCCGTTTGGAAGAGGTAGAATCATTGACCTATCATGGAAGGCTGCAAAAGAAATTGGTATGATTGCACAAGGCGTAGCTTCTGTAAAAGTTGAAAGGGTGGAAAAACCGATTCCTTACAAGCCAGAGGACACAAAATTGCCTAAAGTTGATTTCGAAGTGGCTGAAACAGAATATGAATTTCCTAACAAATGGGGAACTCCTAACAGGAAAAAGGTAAAACATCACAGCAGTAAAAAAGAAACAAATAAAATTACTTCAAAGGTAATAAATAAAACAGAACACCATAAAAGCAAAGAGGTGACAAAGGCTGAATTAAAAAAGCAAAATACAGATAAAGCAAAAAGTAAAGGCGAGAATCATCATTGATTCTCGTCTTTACTTTTTTATTTATAACGGAATCCTAAAATAAGATACTATCATACAAATTCATGATCTTACCGGAATCTTATCTGGATTTTGTCGGAATATCAAACTGATTAACCTTGGAAATCGTCTTACCGCCTTGTATAACAGAAACACAGAAACAAGCTGTACCATTCTTTAAACGGTTATCAGCCTTGACCATTGCTGTATATCGAATCACATGGCCAGGAGCAATACTTTCTACATGAACACTTGGAGATATGAAAATATGCTTATTACCGGTAGTCTCAATAACGGTAGGAACTACATCATACAACGTGTGAGCTCCGTTATTTCGGATTTCAAAAATAACTTTGGCTGTTTCATTCCGATTCAAAGTACTGTCCTCATTTGAATCGACAAAACGGGCATTCAATATTTCCAAAGAGGATGAATAGGCATAATTCTGACCAAGTTCTTCCAGTGTAGAACTAGGAATAGTAGCTACTGGCTGCTGAGCACTGTAACTTCCGGTATAATCCCTATCATTGAAATCATAAATTCTATCATCACCTGAATTAGTTGAATCAAAGATTTCGTCATTGGAATAAACAGGTGAAGATTGCTGATAAACTCCATCCTGATAAGAATGATGATCATGGTGTGATCTATCCCGATAAACAGATTCTCTTTGCTGCTGGGACTTCTGGTCAGCCTGACTACCAATGGCCGCTCCAACGGCAGCACCGCCAGCCATGCCGATAATAGTACCCATATCTGAACCTCTAGGACCACCAGACAAGCCACCGATAGCAGAACCAAGAATAGAACCAAATGTGGCACCAGCATAAGCACCACTTCCCGTATAAGTATCGCAGCTACTCAACAGCAAAGAAGAGCAAGCTACAAAAAGCATAATCTTTTTCATCTTCATTAAGCTTTAAATTTCTGCTGCAAAGATACAAAGAACTAAAAGAATAAAAACAAAAAAATCCCTAATAATGATTAGGAAAAACCCTAAAAGAGGAGATAGTTTTGAAAAAGGGACAAAAAAAGCGCCCTTGTCAAGACAAGGACGCTAAATTTATCTGAGATGATTGAAAATTATTCAGCCTTTGGAGCCTCCGCAGTTGCAGGAGCCTCAGTCTCAGCTACAGGAGCCTCTTCAGCCTTTGTTGCCTTACGACTACGACGAGTTTTCTTAGCAGCAGCCTTCTGAGTCTTAGCCATATTCTCATCAAAGTCAACGAGCTCGATGAAAGCAATCTCAGCTGCATCACCCTGACGGGTACCCAACTTGATTACGCGAGTGTAACCACCTGGACGGTTAGCTACCTTCTCAGCTACCTCACCGAAGAGAGCCTTAACAGCATACTTATTCTGAAGATAACGGAAAACTACACGACGTGAAGTTGTAGTATCGTTCTTAGAACGAGTAATCAATGGCTCAACATACTTCTTAAGAGCCTTTGCCTTTGCGAGGGTCGTAGTGATTCTTTTGTGCTCGCTCAAGATAAGTGATGAAGCCATGTTAGCCAACATCGCGTTACGATGAGAAGCAGTACGACCTAAATGGTTGAATTTCTTATTATGTCTCATTTTTTGTTTTTGCTTTTTGGACTACGAACCTTTAAGATTCCTTGTCTAATTTATACTTTGAAATATCAGTTCCAAAAGACAGATTCAGACTCTCGAGCAAATCATCAAGCTCTGAGAGCGATTTCTTACCAAAGTTGCGGAACTTCAAGAGGTCAGTCTTGTTAAACTGAACCAAATCGCCAAGAGTCTCAACATCAGCTGCCTTCAAGCAGTTGAGGGCACGAACACTAAGATTCATGTCTACGAGACGAGTTTTAAGCAACTGACGCATATGAAGAACCTCTTCATCAAACTCCTGATTACTCTCCTGATCATGTGTCTCAAGAGTAATCTTCTCATCAGAGAAGAGCATGAAGTGATAAATAAGAATCTTCGCAGCCTCTTTCAGTGCATCCTTTGGACTAATGGAGCCATCAGTTGTAACTTCAAGTACGAGCTTATCATAGTCGGTCTTTTGCTCAACACGATATGGTTCAACAGCGTACTTTACGTTACGAATAGGGGTGTAGATGGAATCGATTGGGAGAACGTTAACGTCAGTGCAGAATTGACGATTCTCATCAGCAGGAACATAACCGCGTCCCTTATTAATAGTCAAATCGATCTGCATCGAAGCTTTGGCATCTAAATGACAAATCACCAAATCAGGGTTTAACACTTCAAATCCAGTCAGATACTTACCGATATCACCTGCTTTGAATTCTGTAGAATTCTCAACGGTGATACTAACTTTCTCATTCTCGAATTCTTCTACTACTTGCTTGAATCGAACTTGTTTGAGATTCAAGATAATGTTAGTAACATCTTCCTTTACACCAGGAACTGAAGAGAACTCATGCTCAACACCCGCAATGCGGATAGTGTTAACAGCATAACCCTCCAATGATGAAAGGAGAATGCGGCGCAAGGCGTTACCAATGGTAACACCGAAGCCAGGCTCCAAAGGACGGAATTCAAACTTTCCGAACTGGTTATCAGCCTCTAACATTACTACTTTATCAGGTTTTTGAAATGCTAATATCGCCATTAATGTAATGATTTATTTAGAGTACAACTCAACGATTAACTGCTCCTTAATATTCTCTGGGATGTCGGCACGCTCTGGCTTGTGTAAGAACTTACCGCTCTTTGAATTATCGTCCCACTCAATCCATGGGTACTTGCTATGATTGAAACCTGCAAGAGCTGCTTCGATAACCTCGAGAGACTTAGACTTCTCACGAACACCAACAACCATACCAGGCTTAACTGCGAATGAAGGGATATTAACTACCTTACCATCAACAACGATGTGCTTGTGACCAACCAACTGACGCGCAGCAGCACGTGTTGGAGCGATACCAAGACGGAATACAACGTTATCAAGACGGCACTCGAGATTCTGAAGAAGAACCTCACCAGTAATACCATCAGCCTTAGCAGCCTTATCAAACATATTACGGAACTGACGCTCTAATACACCATAAGTGTACTTAGCTTTCTGCTTCTCTGCCAACATGACACCGTACTCAGACATCTTACGACGACGGTTGTTGCCATGCTGTCCAGGAGGGAAGTTTCTCTTGGACAAAACTTTGTCAGCGCCGAAGATTGGCTCACCAAAACGACGCGCAATTTTAGATTTCGGACCTATATATCTAGCCATAATATTATATAAATGCTATATTGTTTGTATCTTAATTAATAATGCTAACCTCAAGCGTTATACACGACGACGCTTTGGAGGACGGCAACCATTGTGTGGTAATGGAGTTACGTCAACGATTTCAGTAACCTCGATACCTGCACCGTGAATAGCACGGATAGCAGACTCACGACCATTACCTGGACCCTTAACATAAGCCTTAACCTTACGAAGACCAAGATCAAAAGCGACCTTTGCACAATCCTCTGCAGCCATCTGAGCAGCATAAGGAGTATTCTTCTTAGAACCACGGAAACCCATCTTACCAGCAGAAGACCAAGAAATGATCTGACCCTCATTATTAGCAAGAGATACAATAATGTTATTGAATGAGCTATGAACGTGAAGCTGACCGATAGCGTCAACGCGTACATTTCTCTTCTTAGATGTTGCTTTTTGCTTTGCCATAATTAATTTCCTCCTTCAGAATTACTTAGTAGCCTTCTTCTTATTAGCAACAGTCTTCTTCTTACCCTTACGTGTACGAGCATTATTCTTTGTGCTCTGACCGCGAACTGGAAGACCATTACGATGTCTAACTCCACGATAGCAACCAATATCCATCAGTCGCTTAATGTTCATCTGGATCTCTGAACGGAGATCACCTTCAACTTTGAACTCAGCGCCGATAATTTCACGGATCTTAGCTGCCTGGTCATCAGACCACTCGCTAACCTTCAGGTCACGGTTTACACCGGCCTTATCCAATATCTTTGCTGAACTACTTCGACCAATACCATAGATATAGGTCAATGCGATTTCGCCACGCTTATTCTGGGGCAAATCTACTCCAACAATTCTTATTGCCATTGTTTAAATAAATAATTAAAAAATTAATACCTTTCGTTTAAAGCGGTGCAAAAGTACAACTATTTTTTGAAATAACGGCACTTTTACAATACTTTAACATTAACCCTGACGTAATTTCATCTTAGGGTTCTTCTTGTTGATAACGAACAGACGACCTTTACGACGAACGATCTTACAGTCAGCTGAACGCTTCTTTAATGATGCTCTTGTCTTCATAACCTTATATATGATTATTATTTGTATCTAAAAACAATTCTACCTTTGGTAAGGTCATATGGACTCATCTCCACCTTTACCTTATCACCAGGTAAAATCTTGATGTAATGCATTCTCATCTTACCAGAGATATGAGCTGTGATGTCAACTCCATTCTCTAATTCTACTCGGAACATCGCATTTGACAATGCTTCTACAATTGTTCCATCTTGCTCAATAGCGGCTTGTTTTGCCATAATATAAATATTTGTCCTTCTTAAATGTTAAACTTCTACGAATGAAGATAAAATTGTGCTTTATCTTTTCGAGCAACTTTGTGCCATCACTATCAGATAAAAATCATAATTAGATGACATATTAGCGGGAAAAGGCTCTCCAAGTGGATGAGGATTTACCTATCCAAATGGAGAGTCGTCTCACATAATATAGTAAATTCAAGTCAGCTTTACTTTAAGATGAAGTAAAACTGCACTCTGAATAATTTCATCTTCTGTCTTCAGAAATTTCTCATTTCAAAAGAAAAAGATTAATATGCAGCAACACCACCCTGACGCGTATGGCCTGAATTCAAAAGACCATCATAGTGGCGCATAAGCAAATGACTCTCGACTTGCTGTAATGTGTCAATGACAACACCAACCAAAATCAATAGAGATGTACCTCCAAAGAATTGAGAGAAAGCTTGCTGTACATCGAGAAGTCCTGCTAATGCAGGCATGATTGCAATAAACGCAATAAATAACGAACCTGGTAAAGTAATACGAGACATTACGGTATCAATGTACTCAGCTGTATCCTTTCCTGGTTTTACGCCAGGAATGAAACCATTGTTACGTTTCATATCCTCAGCCATCTGAGTAGGATTCAATGTAATAGCTGTATAGAAATAAGTAAATGCAATAACCAAGATTACATAAACAACATTATATAGTAAGCTACGATTATCCATCAACTGCTGAACAACACTGCTAGCATTTTCAGACTGATAGCGAACTATCGCCAATGGAATAAACATTAAAGCCTGTGCAAAGATGATAGGCATTACGTTAGCTGCAAAAAGCTTCAAAGGAATGTACTGACGTGCACCACCATATTGCTTATTTCCAACCAAGCGTTTAGCATACTGAACAGGAATCTTACGTGTACCTTGTACCAAAAGTATTGAAGCACAAACTACAGCATAAAGGATAAGAATCTCTACAATAAACATAATAAGACCACCACCAGAAATTGCCTGCAAACGAGAAGTTACCTCCTGAACGAAAGCCTGTGGCAAACGGGCGATAATACCAATCATAATAATAAGAGAGATACCATTACCTACTCCCTTGTCAGTGATACGCTCACCTAACCAAAGGATAAACATACTTCCTGCAGCCAAGATAATTGTTGCCGGTATCATGAATACCGTCCAACTAATACCTGTGGCTAGAGCATTGGCAGCCTGCATTTTCAAATTCAAAAGGTAACTAGGAGCCTGAAAGACCAAAATGGCCACAGTCAGGACTCTAGTATACCATTGTATTTTTTTGCGGCCGCTCTCGCCCTCGCGCTGCATCTTCTGGAAATAAGGTACAGCAATTGCAAGAAGCTGCATAACGATTGAAGCTGAGATATAAGGCATAATTCCGAGTGCAAAGATAGATGCATTGGAAAATGCACCACCAGAGAACATGTCCAATAGCGACATAAGACCGCCAGAGGTCTGCGACTGAAGTTTTTCCAACATGCCCGGATTGATACCTGGAAGTACCACAAACGAGCCAAAACGGTAAATAGCCGTAAACAGAAGAGTAATGAGGAGTCTCTGACGGAGATCCTCTATCTTCCAACAGTTCTTTAGTGTCTCAATAAACTTTTTCATTTACTTAGATTATAGTTGCGTTACCACCTACTGCCTTGATTGCTTCTTCGGCAGTCTTTGAGAAAGCATTAGCTTCAACTTCCAATTTTGCTTTAAGTTCACCGTTACCGAGAACCTTTACAAGTTCCTTGCCGTTTGTGAGGCCAGCAGCCTTAAGTTCCTCAATACCGATTTTAGTAAGGTTCTTTGCTTCAGCAAGAGCCTGAAGAGTTGAAAGGTTTACTGCGAAGTACTCCTTATGGTTGATATTCTTAAAACCAGCCTTTGGAACACGACGCTGCAATGGCATCTGACCACCTTCGAAACCAATCTTTCTCTTATAACCAGAACGAGCCTTGGCACCCTTATGACCACGTGTAGAAGTACCACCGAGACCAGAACCTGGACCACGACCAATACGACGACGTGAATGGGTAGAACCTGCAGCAGGTTTCAAATTATTTAATTTCATAATCGTTCCTAATTTAAAAAGATTAATTAATCAACTACACTTACGAGGTGATGAACCTTACGGATCATACCACGGTTGCTAGGAGTATCCTCTACCTCAACAACCTGAGAAATCTTGTGGAGACCAAGACAAGCGAGAGTACGCTTCTGATCTACTGGAGCACCGATTTTACTCTTAATCTGCTTGATTTTAATTGTTGCCATATTCGATTTTTCCTAATTAACCGTTAAATACTTTATCCATACTGATACCACGCTCACCTGCTACAGTATAAGCATCACGCATCTCTGCAAGAGCAGCGATAGTAGCCTTCACAAGGTTATGGGCATTTGAAGAACCCTTAGACTTAGCGATGACATCCTTGATACCTACGCTCTCAAGTACTGCACGCATAGCACCACCGGCCTTCAAACCAGTACCGGCTGCAGCTGGCTTAATAAGAACCTTAGCACCACCAAATGAAGTTTCAACCTCATGAGGAACAGTACCCTTGAGTACAGGAACCTTTACCAAGTTCTTCTTAGCAGCTTCAGTACCCTTTGCGATAGCAGCAGTAACCTCACCTGCCTTACCAAGACCGTAGCCGATTACGCCATTACCGTCACCTACAACGACGATAGCAGCGAATGTGAAAGTACGACCACCCTTTGTAACCTTAGTTACACGGTTGATAGCAACCAAGCGATCCTTAAGTACTTCTTCGTTATTTACTTTTACTTTATCCATTGCCATAATCGTTTAAAATTTAAGACCACCATTACGAGCACCTTCAGCCAACTGCTTTACACGACCATGGTAAAGGTAACCATTACGGTCGAAAACTACTGCCTCAACGCCAGCAGCCTTAGCCTTCTCAGCAATGAGCTCGCCAACCTTAGTTGCCTGCTCCTGCTTAGGCATCTTCTCCAAACCGAGTGAAGAAGCTGATGCAAGTGTAGTGCCTGTCAAATCGTTAATAACCTGAGCGTAAATCTGCTTGTTAGAGCGGAATACACTAAGACGTGGACGCTCAGCTGTACCGTTCACACTCTTACGAATGCGGAACTTTATCTTAATTCGTCTTTCTACTTTCTTTGTTGTCATAATCGTAAATAATTAAAATTACTTAGCTGAAGCACTCTTACCAGACTTTCTGCGAATAACTTCACCCTTAAAGAGAATACCCTTACCTTTATAAGGCTCAGGCTTGCGGAAAGAACGAATTTTTGCACAAACGAGTCCCAACAACTGCTTGTCGCAAGACTCCAATGTCAAGATTGGGTTCTGGTTTCTTTCAGACTTAGTCTCAACCTTAATCTCCTTAGGCAACTGGATGAAAATAGGGTGAGTGTAACCCAAAGCAAACTCAATGATATTACCCTGGTTAGAAACACGATAACCAACACCTACCAATTCCAAAACCTTTGTATAACCAGCGCTTACACCAACAACCATGTTGTTAACGAGAGAGCGATACAAACCGTGGAAAGCCTGCTTCTGCTTAATATTTACAGGACTATTTTCATCGATTTCAAAGCTAATCTGACCATCTGCATTATTAAACTTGATAGATGGATCAATCCACTGAGAAAGTTCACCCTTAGGGCCCTTTACTGTACAAACATGAGAAGCCTCATCATAATTTACAGTAACACCTGCAGGGATACTAATTGGCAATTTTCCTATTCTAGACATATAAAAGCCTCCAATTAATAAATATAGCAAAGAACCTCACCACCGATCTTAAGATCAGAAGCTTCTTTGTCTGTCATTACACCTTTGGATGTAGATAAGATTGCAATACCTAATCCGTTAATAACTCTTGGCATGTCCTTGTAACCGGTATACTTACGCAAACCTGGAGTTGACACGCGCTTCAAACACTTGATAGCGTTTTGCTTTGTAGTTGGGTTGTACTTCAAGGCAACCTTAATTGAGCCCTGAGGACCATCCTCTACAAACTTGTAATTGAGGATGTAACCTTTCTCGAAGAGGATCTTAGTGATCTCTTTCTTCAAGTTAGACGCAGGAACTTCTACAACACGGTGATGAGCCATGATTGCATTTCTGAGTCTTGTCAGATAATCTGCTATTGGATCTGTCATAAAATATAAATGTTTAATTAATCGGGACTACCCCGACAATATTAAATAAAAAAATATTCTTACCTTTGAAAGGATTACCAGCTAGCCTTCTTTACACCTGGAATCAAACCAGCAGAAGCCATCTCACGGAACTGGATACGAGAAATACCGAACTGACGGATATAACCCTTTGGACGACCAGTAATCTTGCAACGATTGTGAAGACGGATTGGGTTTGCATTCTTAGGGATAGCCTGAAGCTTACGAGCTGCCTCGTATGCTTCGGCTGGATCATTAGAAGTTGCAATAATCTTTTTCAGTGCTTCGCGCTTTTCAGCGTAACGAGCTACAAGCTTTGCACGCTTAACCTCGCGAGCTTTCATTGATTCTTTTGCCATATCTCTTAATCTTTATTTGCGTTCTTGAATGGAAGGCCAAAGGCCTTCAAAAGAGCAAAACCTTCTTCATCAGTCTTAGCTGTTGTTACGAAGGTAATATTCATACCCTGAATACGATCAATCTCATCGATATTAATCTCAGGGAAGATAATCTGCTCTGTGATACCTAATGTATAGTTACCACGACCATCAAACTTGCTCTCAATACCCTTGAAGTCGCGAATACGAGGAAGAGAAACACGAACGAGCTTCTCCAAGAACTCGTACATACGCTCACGACGCAATGTTACCATAACACCGATAGGCATCTTCTTACGAAGCTTGAAGTTTGCAATATCCTTTTTAGAATATGTAGCAACAGCCTTCTGACCGGTGATAGCAGTAATCTCATTGATTGCTACATCAACAATTTTCTTGTCCTGAGTAGCATCACCAAGACCCTGATTGATGACAATCTTCTTCAATACTGGAATCTCCATAGCTGAAGAGTAGTTGAACTGCTTCTGAAGAGCAGGAGCGATTGTCTCCTTATATACTTTCTTTAACTGTGCTGTATCCATTACTTGATTTCCTCCCCTGACTTTTTAGCGATGCGAACAACGTTTTTACCCTCATGCTTGATAGCAACACGAGTAGCCTTGCCACTCTTAGGATCAATCAAACTCAAATTTGAGATATGAATAGGAGCCTCCTGCTTAACAATACCTCCCTGAGGATTCTTAGCAGATGGCTTAGTGCTCTTAGAAACCATGTGCACACCTTCTACGATAGCACGGTTCTCCTCAACGAGGACCTTAAGCACCTTACCAGTCTTGCCCTTATCTGCACCGACGGCAATAACGATAACGGTATCGTCTTTCTTAATATGTAACTTACTCATTACTTCTTACTTTTTAAATATTAAAGAACCTCAGGTGCTAAAGAAACGACTTTCATATTTACTGCACGAAGCTCACGAGCAACAGGACCGAAGATACGGCTACCACGAAGCTCACCTGCATTGTTAAGCAATACACAAGCGTTGTCATCGAAACGGATGTAAGAACCATCTGCACGACGAATTTCCTTCTTTGTGCGAACAATCAAAGCCTTTGATACTGCACCCTTCTTCAAATCACTTGATGGGATAACGTTCTTGACTGCAACAACAATAACGTCACCAACGCTAGCGTAACGACGGCCTGTACCACCGAGAACTCGAATGCAAAGAGCCTCACGAGCACCGCTGTTATCACATACTGTAAGTCTTGATTCAGTCTGTATCATAATTACTTAGCTTTTTCAACAATTTGTACTAATCTCCATCTCTTTGTCTTAGACAGAGGACGAGTCTCCATGATCATAACTGTATCACCTACGTTAGCCTCATTATTCTCGTCATGTGCATGGTACTTCTTTGTCTTCTGGACAAATTTACCATAAATAGGGTGCATCTCCTTGAACTTAGCTGCAATAACAATGGTTTTATCCATCTTGTTGCTAATAACAACACCCTGTCTTACTTTTCTTAAATTTCTTGTTTCCATCTGGACCATTATTATTTGTTAAGTTCTCTCTGACGAAGTTCAGTTTTCATACGTGCAATATCACGACGAGCAACCTTAATCTCTGATGGATTCTCAAGTGGAGTTACATTATGATTGATCTTCTTCTTGTTCAAAGCATCAACAGCTGCCTCCAACTTCTCAACCAATTCTTTGGTCTCGATATTTTTAATTTCTGCAATCTTCATAATTAAGCGTTTTTATCGTAATCACGTCTAACAATAAACTTAGTCTTAACAGGAAGTTTCTGAGCGCAAAGGCGAAGACCTTCTTTTGCAATATCGAAACTAACTCCTTCAACTTCGAAGAGAATTCTACCTGGTGTAACAGGTGCAACCCATCCTGCTGGATCACCCTTACCTTTACCCATACGGACATCAGCAGGCTTGCGAGTGATTGGCTTATCAGGGAAAATTCTAATCCAGACCTGACCTTGACGGTTCATATAGCGGTTCAATGCTACACGAGCTGCCTCAATCTGACGACTATCGATCCACTTTGATTCAAGAGTTTTGATACCAAAAGAACCGAAAGCCAATTGTGTACCTCTGTGAGCGTTGCCTTTGTTGCCACGACCATCTTGAGGTCTTCTATATTTAACTCTTTTTGGCTGTAACATGATAGCTTTCTAAAATTTAACGGTTATTGTTTCTTTTACGATTACCACCACGGTTGTTAGAGCGACCGTTACCACGGTTGTTGCTCTTATTGTCCTGTGAGAAGTTTGGAGTAAGATCAGCCTTACCATAAACCTCACCACGGCAAATCCAAACCTTAATACCAAGCAAACCTACCTTTGTAAGTGCCTCGCACTGGCAGTAGTCGATGTCTGCGCGGAATGTATGAAGAGGAGTACGACCCTCTTTGTACATTTCTTTACGTGCCATTTCAGCACCATTCAGACGACCTGTAATCTGTACCTTGATACCCTCAGCGCCAGCACGCATAGTGTTAGCAACTGCCATCTTGATAGCGCGACGATAAGCAATCATGTGCTCAATCTGAGTCGCAATATTCTTACCAACGATTGTAGCATCAAGTTCAGGCTTTTTAACCTCGAAGATGTTGATCTGAATATCTTTCTTATAAAGCTTCTTCAACTCTTCCTTCAACTTATCTACATCCTGACCACCTTTACCAATGACAATACCTGGACGGGCTGTACAAATAGTAATGGTAACAAGTTTCAATGTACGTTCGATAATAATACGAGAAATGCTTGCTTTAGCAAGACGCTCGTTAAGATACTTACGGATTTTCTGATCCTCAACGAGGTTATCACCGAAGTTCTTACCACCGAACCAATTTGAATCCCAACCACGGATAACACCAAGTCGGTTACTAATCGGATTAACTTTCTGTCCCATTCTACTTAATTATTTTTCGTCATTAGTTTTTGCATCAACAAAAAGAGTTACATGGTTAGAACGCTTACGAATTCTATAACCACGACCCTGTGGTGCAGGTCTCATACGTTTCATTGTAACGCCTTCGTCAACGAAGACCTTACTGATATAAAGCTCACCGTCTTCAGCCTTGCGATTATTCTTAGCTTCCCAGTTAGCGATAGCTGAACGAAGTAATTTCTCTACATCAGCTGATGCCTGCTTCTTAGAGAAGCGAAGTACTCCGAGTGCACGGTTAACCTCCATACCACGAATCATGTCTACTACATAGCGCATCTTACGTGGAGAAGAAGGAACGCCTACCAACTTTGCGAAGTACAAGTTTTTACGGGCTTCTTTCAATTTCTCAGCCGCAATATGTTTTCTTGCTCCCATTATTTACTTAAATTTTAAATGGTTTAACCCTTAGCTTACTTTCTGTTACCAGAGTGACCGCCAAAGCGACGTGTTGGAGCAAACTCTCCAAGCTTGTGGCCAACCATATTCTCTGTAACATAAACAGGGATAAATTTGTTACCGTTATGAACTGCAACAGTATGTCCTACGAAATCAGGAGATATCATTGAAGCTCTAGCCCATGTCTTAACAACATTCTTCTTGCCACTCTCGTTCATAGCGAGAATTTTCTTCTCGAGAGAAACGTTGATGTATGGACCTTTTTTAAGTGAACGACTCATAATTTACTCTTTATTTTTTGTTAGCTCTTTCGATAATATACTTGTTAGAAAGCTTCTTAGGTGCGCGAGTCTTAAGACCCTTAGCGTACAAGCCCTTACGTGAACGTGGGTGACCACCACTCTGGCGACCTTCACCACCACCCATTGGGTGATCAACAGGGTTCATAACAACACCACGGTTGTGTGGACGACGGCCTAACCAGCGAGAACGTCCAGCCTTACCAGACTGTTCAAGAGCGTGATCAGAGTTACCAACACTACCAACTGTAGCTTTACAAGCACTCAAAATCTGGCGTGTTTCACCAGAAGGGAGCTTAATTACACAATAACTGCCCTCACGAGAAGTCAACTGAGCAAAATTACCAGCCGAACGAACCAACAAAGCACCCTGACCAGGACGCAACTCGATGTTGTGGATCACTGTACCTACAGGGATGTTTGCCAAAGGAAGACAATTACCTATCTCAGGAGCAGCATCTGCACCTGACATCAAAGTAGCGCCTACCTGAAGTCCGTTAGGAGCAATAATGTAACGTTTTTCACCATCAGCATAGTAAAGCAATGCGATACGAGCCGAACGGTTTGGATCGTACTCGATTGTCTTAACAACTGCTGGAACACCATCTTTCTCACGTTTGAAGTCGATTAAACGATACTTCTGCTTGTGACCACCACCAATGTAGCGAACGGTCATCTTACCGGTGTTGTTTCGACCGCCGGTAGAACGTTTACCGTAAACGAGAGACTTCTCTGGCACGGATGCAGTAATATCCTCGAACGTGCCAATAACTTTGTGTCTTTGACCCGGAGTAACCGGTTTTAATTTACGTACTGCCATTTTTTATTTTAAATATTGCTGTAAAAATCAATTGTATCGCCCTCCTTAAGAGTAACGATTGCCTTCTTGAACGCATTCTTCTGACCCTTAACAAGACCAGCCTTTGTATAACGGGCAGAGCGCTTGCCAGCGTAACGAATAGTGTTCACGTCAACTACTGTAACATTATACAGACTCTCAACTTCCTTCTTAATCTCGAGCTTATTAGCCTCAGGACGAACAACGAAGCCATAGCGGTTAGGCTGCTTGTCTGTAATCTTGGTCATCTTCTCAGTAACCAATGGTTTGATAATAAATGCCATATTCTAATATCTCCTTTTTACTTTGTTAAGATTTGGTCGATAGTCTCGATCGACTTTTCTGTAATCACTACAACATCAGCATTCAAAACTTTATACGAATTGACGTTTGATGCGAGGATAACTTCAGCACGCTGCAAGTTACGAGCAGACAAATATACATTTTTATTTGATTCTGGCAAAACAAAGAGCACTTTTTTGCCCTCAATTTTAAGATTCTTAATAATACTTAAGAATTCTTTAGTCTTTGGAGCCTCAAATGTAAAGTCTTCCAACATTACAATTGCGCTTTCCTGTGCCTTATAAGACAGAGCAGACTTACGAGCAAGAATCTTTACTTTTTTGTTGAGCTTGAAGCGGTAATCACGTGGTTTAGGACCAAAAACGCGAGCACCACCTACGAGTACAGGTGAGTTAATATCACCACGGCGAGCACCGCCGCCGCCCTTCTGACGACCAAGCTTACGAGTAGAACCGCTCATCTCGCTTCTCTCCTTAGACTTAGCTGTACCCTGACGCTGGTTAGCGAGATACTGCTTTACGTCAAGATAGAGAACGTGATCGTTAGGCTCAATGCCGAAGACTGCATCATTAAGAGCTACCTTGCGGCCGGTCTCCTGACCTTTGATATCTAATACGCTAACTTCCATTATTTCTCAATTAAAACAGTTGAACCTTTGCATCCAGCGAAAGAACCCTTAACAATAAGAAGATTCTGCTCTGGAATTACCTTTAACACCTGAAGGTTCTGAGTCGTAACTCTGTCACCTCCCATTTGGCCGCCCATGCGCATACCCTTGAATACCTTTGCAGGGTAAGAACAAGCACCAATAGATCCCGGCTTACGAGCGCGGTCATCCTGACCGTGAGTAGACTGACCTACACCACCGAATCCGTGACGCTTAACAACGCCCTGGAAGCCTTTACCCTTTGATGTACCAATTACATCAACGAACTTGCAATCGTTGAAGATTTCAACTGTAATTGTGTCACCGAGGTTGTACTCCTCATCAAACTTGAACTCGGCCAAGTGCTTCTTAGGTGTTGTGCCTGCCTTCTTGAAGATTCCCATCATAGGCTGAGAAGTACGCTTCTCCTTTGCCTCTTCGAAACCTAACTGATAAGCCTTGTAACCATCCTTTTCTACAGTTTTCACCTGGGTTACAACACAAGGACCTACTTCGATAACAGTGCACGGAATATTCTTACCGTCGGCACTGAAAACGGATGTCATTCCGATTTTCTTTCCAATTAATCCTGGCATTTCAATTTAATTTAAATAATTAGACTTTGATTTCTACTTCTACACCACTTGGCAATTCAAGCTTCATCAAGGCATCAACTGTCTTAGCTGTTGAGCTGTAGATGTCAATGAGACGCTTGAAATCTGAGAGCTGGAACTGCTCGCGAGACTTCTTGTTAACGAAAGTACTGCGGTTTACAGTAAAAATACGCTTGTGTGTTGGCAATGGAATAGGACCACTAACGATAGCGCCTGTTGCCTTTACAGCCTTCACAATCTTCTCAGCTGACTTGTCAACCAACTGGTGGTCGTAAGACTTCAGCTTAATTCTGATTTTCTGACTCATTTTTAAAATTAAGTTATTATTATATGAATTATTTAGTCTAATGGAAGAAGAGGTACGCTGCTTAAGAGTCATTCGCTAAGCAGCGCCTCATCTTACCGTTATTCTTTGTTATTAAAGAAGTTCTGCGTGACCCTTAACCTCCTCCAACACAGCCTTAGCAATTGTTGAAGAAAGAGGTGCATGATGATCGTACTCCATAGAACTTGTTGCACGACCAGAAGTGATAGTACGCAAAGCTGTTACATAACCGAACATCTCAGCCAATGGGACCATTGCCTTTACGATGCGAGCACCGCTACGACCTTCTTCCATACCCTGAACGAGACCACGGCGCTTGTTCAAGTCACCGATTACGTCACCCATGTTCTCTTCTGGAGTAACAACCTCTACCTTCATGATAGGCTCCATCAAAACTGGACCAGCCTTAGGGCAAAGTACCTTGAATGCCTGATGTGCTACCAACTCGAATGACAACTGGTCAGAGTCAACTGGGTGGAAGCTACCATCGGTCAAAGTGACCTTCAAACCTGTCATTGGGAAGCCACCGAGTACACCATTTGACAAGCAATCAGCGAAGCCCTTCTGTACAGATGGGATGAATTCCTTAGGAACGTTACCACCCTTAACCTCGTTGATGAACTGCAAGTCGCCTTCCTTGTAATCCTCGTCCTTAGGACCGATGGTTACATCGATACAAGCAAACTTACCACGACCACCAGACTGCTTCTTATAAGTTTCACGGCTCTGAGCAGTCTTAGTGATAGCCTCCTTGTAGTTAACCTGAGGCTTACCCTGATTACACTCAACCTTGAACTCACGCTTCAAACGGTCGATGATGATATCCAAGTGGAGCTCACCCATACCAGAGATAATTGTCTGACCGCTCTGCTCGTCTGTACGAACTGTGAAGGTTGGATCCTCCTCAGCCAACTTAGCGAGACCATTATCCATCTTAGCGATGTCTGCCTGGCTCTTTGGCTCTACTGCGATAGAAATCACAGTATCAGGGAATGTCATAGACTCCAATACGATTGGGTGTTCCTCGTCACAGAGTGTATCACCTGTACGGATATCCTTGAAACCTACACCTGCACCGATATCACCAGCATCGATAGACTCCATTGGGATTTCCTGTTTAGAGTTCATCTGGAACAGACGGCTGATACGCTCGCGCTTGCCAGAACGTGGGTTGTAAACATAAGAACCAGCAACGACCTTACCTGAGTAAACGCGGAAGAATACCAAGCGGCCCATGAATGGGTCAGTAGCAATCTTAAATGCGAGAGCAGATGTTGGTTCATCCTCAGATGGTTTGCGATCCTCTTCCTCCTCTGTATCAGGGTTAGTACCGATGATATTTGGAGTATCCATTGGTGAAGGCAAGAATGCACATACATAGTCGAGCAATGGCTGAACACCCTTGTTCTTGTATGAAGAACCGAGCAACATTGGGCAGCACTCCATAGCACAGCAACCCTTACGGATTGCAGCAAGAAGCTTTTCTTCTGGAATATCCTTACCATCGAGATAAAGTTCCATAACCTCATCATCGAAGTTTGCAGCACCCTCAAGGAGCTTATCACGCCACTCAGCAGCCTCGTCAGCCAAGTCTGCAGGGATATCCTCTACATCATACTCAGCACCCATAGTTTCATCGTGCCAAAGGATAGCCTTCATCTTGATGAGGTCAACTACACCTTTGAAGTTCTCCTCTGCACCAATAGGAATCTGAATAGCAATTGGATTAGCACCCAAGATATCCTTCATCTGCTGAACTGTCTCGAAGAAGTTAGCACCAGAACGGTCCATCTTGTTTACATAACCGATACGAGGTACATTATACTTATCAGCCTGACGCCATACTGTCTCAGACTGTGGCTGAACACCATCAGCTGCAGAATATGTAGCAACAGCGCCATCAAGTACACGGAGAGAACGCTCAACCTCAGCAGTGAAGTCTACGTGTCCCGGAGTATCGATCAAGTTGATCTTATAAGACTTACCGAGATAGTTCCAGTTGCAAGTTGTAGCCGCAGAAGTGATAGTAATACCACGCTCCTGCTCCTGGGCCATCCAGTCCATTGTAGCAGCACCATCGTGCACCTCACCAATCTTATGAGTCTTACCTGTATAGAACAAAATACGCTCAGAAGTTGTAGTCTTACCAGCATCGATATGCGCCATGATACCGATGTTACGAGTCAAATGTAAATCGCGATTTGCCATTTTCTTTTAACTATATTATATATTAAATTAGAATCTAAAGTGAGCGAACGCACGGTTAGCCTCAGCCATACGATGCATATCCTCCTTACGCTTAAAAGCACCACCCTGATTATTAAAAGCATCCATAATCTCTGCAGCAAGCTTATCAGCCATAGTCTTACCACCGCGCTTACGTGCAAAAAGAATAAGATTCTTCATAGAAATACTCTCCTTACGATCAGGACGAATCTCTGTAGGAACCTGGAAGGTTGCACCACCGATACGACGGCTCTTAACCTCTACCTGAGGAGTAATATTATCAAGTGCCTGCTTCCAGATTTCAAGAGCAGACTTTTCCTCGTTAGACATCTTAGCCTTTACAATGTCAAGTGCATTGTAGAAAATCTCATAAGATGTATTCTTCTTTCCATCATACATCAAATGATTTACGAACTTTGAGACCTTCTGGTCATTGAAGACAGGATCTGGAAGGATCACTCTCTTCTTTGGTTTTGCTTTTCTCATTTTAAATAAAACTTTTTTTCAATTCTGCATGGGGCTGTATAATGTTCTTCAACGCTCGCACCCGAGCATTTACTCAACCTGATTACTTCTCCAGCAAAACTTATATTAAATATTTACCCCCAACTCCCGACCTTCTCCGACCGTGAGCCTGCGGTTTTGTCTAAAATTTAAGAAGCTATATTACTTCTTTGCCTTAGGACGCTTAGCTCCGTACTTAGAACGACGCTGTGTACGATTCGCAACACCTGCAGTATCAAGTGTACCACGGACAATGTGATAACGTACACCAGGAAGGTCCTTTACACGACCACCGCGAACCAAAACAATTGAGTGCTCCTGCAAGTTGTGACCCTCTCCTGGAATATAAGAGTTTACTTCCTTTGAGTTTGTCAAACGTACACGTGCAACTTTACGCATTGCTGAATTAGGCTTCTTAGGAGTTGTTGTATAAACACGAACACAAACACCACGACGCTGAGGACAAGAATCCAAAGCTGGTGACTTGCTCTTGTCTACAAGAACTCGTCTGCCTTTTCTTACTAACTGTGAAATAGTAGGCATAATTTTACTTTTTAATTTATATATTTATTTTTATTTATTGTCTTATTTCGATGTAAGCCACTACTTTATAGAGCCTTTTCGGGGTGCAAAGGTACGATTTTTTCGGCAAACTACCTAAATATTAAGGAGACTTTTAAAAAAGGAGGGTTGGTTTTAACTTTATATAACTATTAAAAACAAATATTATAAAGAAAAAGCGGAATTTAGCAGAGAATTTAGTCTTAGTATGTATGCTGTAGTACATTATGCCTCACCTTTTGGTGTGCCGAATGGAGCGATTGTACGTTCTTGCTCATCAGGCAACTCAATTTTACCGAAGGACTGCTCGTAGTTATAAATATTACTCTGCAATGCCTGGAGCAATCGCTTAGCATGCTCAGGTGCCATGATAACACGACTCTTGATCTGAGGTGCAGGCATGCCAGGAAGTGCACATGCGAAATCCAAGATGAAGTCTGAACTAGAATGTGTAATCAGTGCCAAGTTAGAGTATGTACCCTCTGCAACTTCAGGGCTGATGCCCATCTGGAACTGATTCTGCTGCTGTTGATTATTCTTATTTTCTTCCATAATTTTACTAAGTTAATAGGATTAAACTTTAAATGTTAGTGCAAATTTACACATAATATCTGAAAAAAACGAATAATCTGCCACTTATTTTTAAAAAACATCATAAGACAACAGAAGATGGAATCCTGATTCTTTGCTTTTTTTCATCAGTTGCAGATAACAAAAGGGTGCGCCATAGACTTATGACGCACCCTCATTATACCTATTTATATATAGTACTCTATTCTACGATTATTCTCCTATTGGAGAATCAGCATAGTCGAGCACATTTTTCTTATTAGCCTGCATACGCTCATATTCTTCTTTAGAGCCTACGATGAGCTTATCCCACTGACGAAGACCAGTACCTGCAGGAATCAAGTGGCCACAGATTACATTCTCCTTCATACCCTCAAGGTAATCAACCTTACCACGGATAGCAGCCTCATTCAAAACCTTAGTAGTTTCCTGGAATGATGCAGCACTCATAAAGCTCTTAGTACCAAGAGCTGCACGAGTAATACCCTGGAGGATCTGTGTAGAAGTTGCAGATACGGCATCACGAACCTGTACAAGTTTCAAGTCGCGACGCTTCAATGCAGAATTCTCATCACGCAATCTACGAGCCGTTATGATCTGACCTGGTTTGAGACTTTCACTATCACCACCATCAGTAACAACCTTCTTACCCCAGATACGATCATTCTCTTCTGCAAAGTCAAGTTTATCAACCAACTCTTGCTCCAAGAAGGTAGTATCACCTGGATCGTCAATACGAACCTTACGCATCATCTGACGTACCACAACCTCAAAATGCTTATCATTAATAGCCACACCCTGAAGACGGTAAACGTCCTGGATCTGGTTAACAATATACTCCTGAACAGCGGTAGGACCCATGATGGCGAGAATATCGCCAGGAGTTACACTACCATCAGAAAGAGGGGTGCCAGCACGTACAGCATCATGTTCCTGTACCAAGATCTGCTTAGAAAGAGATACAAGATACTTCTTCTGATCGCCAGTCTTAGATGTTACGATGATCTCACGGTTACCACGCTTTACCTTACCCATAGTTACCTCACCATCGATTTCAGATACAACAGCAGGGTTAGAAGGGTTGCGAGCCTCAAGAAGCTCAGTTACACGAGGGAGACCACCAGTGATATCACCTGCACCACCTACAGCACGAGGAATCTTAACCAAAACCTCACCGGTATTAATTGTCTGTCCATCCTCAACAGCCAAGTGACCACCTACAGGGAAGTTGTATGTACCAAGGATTTCACCATTAGCATCGATAACATCACAAGATGGAACCATTGCCTTATTCTTGGAATCGGTGATAATCTTCTCCTCCAAACCTGTAGTCTCATCGACCTCAGCACGATAAGTCTGATCCTTCTGAACGTCATTGAACTTCAATGTACCCGCATACTGGCTGACGATAACGGCGTTAAATGGATCCCAACGAGCGATAACAGTATCCTTTTCTACGATTTCACCCTCCTTGTGATACAATGAAGAACCGTAAGGAACATTCAAAGTTGCAAGAACGATGTTTGTATTAGGATCCACGAAACGGATTTCAGCCAAGTGGCTTACTACCTTTTCGCACTTGATATCGTTGCCTTCCTCATCTTCCTCTACGAATGGTACTGTGCTCAACTCGTCAAACTCGATACGAGACTTATTCTTCGCAGCAATCTTAGCATTGGCAGCTGCATTAGATGCAATACCACCGGCGTGGAATGTACGGAGAGTCAACTGTGTACCAGGCTCACCAATAGCTTGAGCAGCGATGACACCAACGGCTTCACCCAACTGTACCATACGGGCTGTTGCCAAGTTACGGCCATAGCACTTCATGCAGACACCCTTTTTGCTCTCACAGGTGAGAACCGAACGAATTTCAACACTCTCGATAGGAGATTCATCAATAGCCTTTGCCTTAGCCTCGGTGATTTCTTCACCAGATTTGACAATCAGTTCACCAGTTGTTGGATGAATAACATCATGCACAGAAACACGACCCAAAATACGCTCATAAAGAGATGAAATAATCTCATCACCATTCTTTAAAGCTGTACAAACCAAGCCACGCAATGTACCACAATCCTCTTCGGTGATAATAACATCGTGAGAAACGTCTACAAGACGACGAGTCAAATAACCAGCATCGGCAGTCTTCATAGCGGTATCAGCAAGACCCTTACGGGCACCGTGAGAAGCGATAAAGTACTCCAATACAGACATACCCTCCTTAAAGTTAGAAAGGATAGGGTTCTCGATGATCTGCGCGCCCTCTGCACCAGCCTTCTGAGGTTTAGCCATCAAACCACGCATACCAGACAACTGCTTAATCTGATCCTTAGAACCACGGGCTCCGGAATCAAGCATCATGTATACGGCGTTGAATCCCTGGTCAGCTTCGGTCATCTCCTTCATCAAGATATTACCCAAATCTGTATTTACGTGAGTCCACGCATCAATAACCTGGTTGTATCGTTCCTTGTTGGTGATGAAACCCATATTATAGTTATTGGTAATTTCCTCAACCTCCTTGCGACCGCGCTCAACAATAGCTTCCTTCTCTGGTGGAATAATAATATCACCAAGGTTGAATGACAATCCTGCGACATAAGCCATACGATAACCTAAGTTCTTGATTCCATCAAGGAATTCACAAGCCTTAGCCATACCAACAGCCTTGATAACATTAGAAATCAAACCACGGAGGGTTTTCTTGGAAATCACATCATTGAAGAAGCCAACTTCATCAGGAATGATACCATTAACGATGACACGTCCAACAGAAGTTTCTACCATTCGTTTCTGGATTGTACCATCAACCAAGTCGTCAACTACAACCTTAATCAAAGCATGAAGATCACATCGGCCCTCGTTACGAGCAATCAATGCCTCTTCAGGACCATAGAATGTCAAGCCCTCACCCTTTGCACCTGGACGAATCTTAGTAATATAGTAAAGACCAAGCACCATATCCTGAGAAGGAACGGTGATAGGCGCACCATTAGCTGGGTTGAGAATGTTATGACTCTGAAGCATCAGGATTTGAGCCTCCAAAACAGCCTCATTGCTCAATGGAAGGTGAACAGCCATCTGGTCACCATCGAAGTCGGCGTTGAACGCTGTACATGCCAATGGATGCAACTGAATAGCCTTACCCTCAATCATCTTAGGCTGGAATGCCTGGATACCGAGTCGGTGAAGCGTAGGGGCACGGTTCAACATAACCGGATGACCCTTCATTACATTCTCAAGAATATCCCAGATAACTGGCTCGCGACGATCAACAATCTTCTTGGCACTTTTTACAGTCTTTACGATACCACGCTCTATCAACTTACGGATGATAAATGGTTTGTAAAGCTCTGCAGCCATCAGTTTTGGAAGACCACACTCACCCATCTTCAACTCTGGACCTACAACGATTACAGAACGGGCAGAATAGTCAACACGCTTACCCAGCAAGTTCTGACGGAAACGACCCTGCTTACCCTTTAAAGAGTCAGAGAGTGACTTCAAAGGACGATTGCTCTCACTCTTAACAGCAGAACTCTTGCGTGAGTTGTCGAACAAGCTGTCAACAGCCTCCTGCAACATACGCTTCTCGTTACGGAGAATAACCTCAGGAGCCTTGATCTCAACCAATCTCTTCAAACGGTTGTTACGGATAATCACACGACGATAGAGGTCATTCAAGTCTGATGTTGCAAAACGACCACCATCCAATGGTACCAACGGACGAAGCTCAGGTGGAGTAACAGGAATAATCTTCATGATCATCCATTCTGGCTTATTAATACCTTTACTAGCACGGAAACCTTCTACAACTTGCAGACGCTTCAGAGCCTCAGTTTTACGCTGCTGACTTGAATCGTTATTTGCGCGATCGCGGAGTTCGTATGACAAAGAGTCAAGGTCTACATTCTGGAGCAACTGATAAATTGCTTCAGCACCCATTTTTGCGATAAACTTATTAGGGTCCGTATCGTCCAAAAGTTCATTGTCACCATTAGGATCATACTGGTCAAGAAGAGCCATATATTCATCTTCTGACAAGAGATCAAGTTTGTGAGAACCGTTCAATTCAAGACCATCAGCATCAGTCTTTCCCTCAAGAATACCAGGCTGGATAACTACATACTTCTCGTAGTAAATGACAGCATCAAGTTTCTTGGTCGGCATACCTAAAAGGTAACCAATCTTATTTGGAAGAGAACGGAAATACCAAATATGAGCAACAGGTACGACAAGCTCAATGTGACCAGAGCGTTCACGACGAACTTTCTTCTCTGTAACCTCTACACCGCATCGGTCGCAGACGATTCCCTTATAACGGATACGCTTGTACTTGCCGCAGGCGCATTCATAGTCCTTAGTAGGACCAAAAATACGCTCGCAGAACAAGCCATCACGCTCCGGCTTATATGTACGATAATTAATGGTTTCCGGTTTAGTAACCTCACCATACGAATTTTCCAAGATCTCCTCTGGCGAAGCGAGACCGATGGTAATCTTCGTAAAATTATTCTTTACCTTTGTATCTTTTTTGAAAGCCATGTTTCTATATATAAATTAGGGGTTCTCAAAATTAATCAAGTTTGATGCTCAAACCAAGGCCACGAAGCTCATGGAGCAATACGTTAAGTGACTCAGGAATACCAGGAGTTGGCATTGGATCGCCCTTTACGATTGCTTCGTATGCCTTGCTACGTCCTACAACATCATCTGACTTAACAGTCAGGATCTCCTGCAAAACGTGGCTTGCACCGAATGCCTCGATAGCCCAGACCTCCATCTCTCCGAATCGCTGACCACCAAACTGTGCTTTACCACCAAGTGGCTGTTGTGTAATCAAAGAGTATGGACCGATAGAACGAGCGTGCATCTTATCCTCAACCATATGACCCAACTTCAAGAAGTAAGTCATACCAACAGTAGCTGGCTGGTCAAACTGCTCTCCTGTCTCACCATCATAAAGGTAAGTAGAGCAGAAACGTGGCAAGCCTGCCTTATCTGTCCATTCAGAGAGATCATCCAATTTAGCACCATCAAAGATAGGAGTAGCAAACTTTACACCCAACTTTTTACCTGCAGCACCCAAGATACACTCGAATATCTGACCAAGATTCATACGTGAAGGCACACCCAATGGATTCAATACCATATCAACAGGACGACCGTCAGCCATAAATGGCATATCCTCCAAACGAACTACCTTAGACACAATACCCTTATTACCATGACGACCGGCAAGTTTATCACCAACCTGGATCTTACGCTTCTTAGCAATATATACCTTAGCCATCTGAAGAATACCTGATGGAAGTTCATCACCAATAGTGATTGCAAACTTACGACGCTTTAATTCAGCATCAAGTTGCTTATACTTGCGGATATAGTTCATAATAAGTCTCTGAATCAAGCCATTGGTATGCTCATCCTTAGTCCACTTATTAGACTGAACACCATCATACTCCAAATTCTTCAAGGCTGTAGCAGTAAAGGTACTGCCCTTGGTGATAATCTCAGCACCTGTATAATCCTTAACACCCTCAGAAGTCATACCTTCTGTAAGCGTAAGTAACTTGTCTACGAGGATATCCTTCAAGTCATCACCCTTTGCCTCATACTCCTCATCAATCTTAGCAAGAATAATCTTATCCTGCTTCTTTGACTCACGGGTCTTGATAGCACGAGAGAACAACTTCTTGTCAATAACAACACCGCTCAATGATGGATTTGCCTTCAATGAAGAATCCTTCACATCACCAGCCTTATCACCAAAGATAGCGCGAAGCAACTTCTCTTCTGGTGAAGGATCACTTTCACCCTTAGGCGAAATCTTACCAATCATGATATCACCTGGTTCAATTCTTGCACCAACACGCACGATACCATTATCATCAAGATCCTTTGTAGCTTCCTCGCTGACATTAGGGATATCAGATGTAAATTCCTCTACTCCACGCTTAGTTTCACGGACATCAAGAGAGTATTCGTCAACATGTACAGATGTCAATACGTCATCACGAACCATACGTTCAGAAATAACAACAGCATCCTCATAGTTGTAACCCTTCCAAGGAATATAAGCTACAAGCAAATTACGGCCCAAAGCCAACTCACCGTTTTCTGTCGCATAACCCTCAGTCAGGATATCACCCTTCTTTACACGCTGTCCCTTATTACAGATAGGACGCAAGTCGATGGTCATATTCTGGTTGGTACGACGGAACTTAGGAATACGATACTCCTTCAAAGCTGGTTCGAAGCTTACAAACTCATCGTCTTCTGTGCGATCGTAAAGGATACGGATAGTTGTAGCATCAACATATTCGATAACGCCCTCACCTTCTGCAGTAACCATAGTACGTGAATCCTCACAAACTTGCTTCTCAAGACCAGTACCAACTATTGGTGCATCATTATGAAGCAATGGTACAGCCTGACGCATCATGTTACATCCCATCAACGCACGGTGACCATCATCATGCTCCAAGAATGGAATCAAACCTGCGGATACAGAAGCAATCTGCTGTGGAGAGACGTCAACATAATCAACTTGATCCGGACCTACAACAGGATAATCAGCATCCTGACGACACTTTACTACATCACGAATGAAAGAACCATCAACAGTCAAAGGCGCATTACCCTGACCGATAATCTTAGACTCTTCATCCTCAGCAGTCAAGTATACAACATCCTCATTAGCCATATCGACCTTGCTATCATTCACCTTACGGTAAGGAGTAACAATAAAACCAAGATCATTAATCTTTGCATACATACAGAGAGAAGAAATCAAACCGATGTTTGGACCTTCAGGACTCTCAATAGGACAAAGACGACCATAGTGTGTATAATGTACGTCACGAACCTCGAAACCGGCACGCTCACGAGACAAACCACCAGGACCTAAGGCAGAAAGACGACGCTTATGAGTTACCTCAGCCAGAGGGTTAGTCTGGTCCATGAACTGTGACAATGGATTAGTTCCAAAGAAAGAATTGATAACACTAGAAATTGTCTTAGCATTAATCAAATCTGTTGGAGTAAACACCTCATTGTCGCGAACATTCATACGTTCACGGATAGTACGGGTCATACGTGCCAAACCAATAGAGAACTGGTTAGCCAACTGCTCACCTACAGTACGAACACGACGATTAGACAAGTGGTCGATATCGTCAACTGTTGCACTAGAGTTGATCAGCTGAATAAGATATTTAATGATCTCAATAATATCTTCCTTAGTCAAGACACGAACATCAATGTCAGTATCAAGATTCAATTTCTTATTGATACGATAACGACCTACCTCACCCAGATCATAACGCTTATCCGAGAAGAACAGGTTTTGGAAAACCTCACGTGCACTTGCGTCATCTGCAGGATCAGCATTACGCAACTGACGATAGATATAGTTAACAGCTTCCTTCTCAGAGTTACTTGGATCCTTTGCCAAAGTATTGAAGATAATAGTAAACTTGTTGGCAGCTTCCTCATCCTTATGAAGCAGAACAGTCTGAGCTCCACTCTCAACAATCTCCTCAATATTATCAGCAGTAAGTTCAGTCTCACGCTCCATGATTACTTCATTACGCTCGATAGATACTACTTCACCAGTATCCTCATCAACGAAGTCCTCATTCCAACTCTTCAAAACACGAGCAGCAAGCTTACGACCAATAGCAGCCTTCATATTCTTCTTGTTAACCTTCACCTCCTCGGCGAGATCAAAAATCTGAAGAATATCCTTATCCTGTTCGTAACCAATAGCACGCAACAATGTGGTTACAGGCAATTTCTTCTTACGATCGATATATGCATACATTACATTGTTAATGTCAGTTGCAAATTCAATCCAGCTTCCCTTGAAAGGAATGATACGAGCAGAATAAAGCATGGTACCATTTGCATGAACACCCTGGCTAAAGAACACACCAGGAGAGCGATGAAGCTGAGAAACAACAACACGCTCAGCACCATTAATCACGAAAGTACCATTATCGGTCATATATGGGATAGTACCAAGGAACACATCCTGAATAAATGTACCGAAATCCTCATGATCAGGATCAGTACAATACAGTTTCATCTTAGCCTTCAAAGGTACACTATATGTAAGACCACGCTCCAAACACTCATCAATAGAATAGCGAGGAGGGTCGATATAGTAATCCAAGAACTCAAGAACGAAATTGTTACGTGTATCGGTAATAGGGAAATTCTCAGAGAACACCTTATACAAACCGTCATTCTTGCGTTCCTCAGGCGGAGTATCCAACTGTAAGAAGTCCTTGAAAGACTTTAACTGCACATCGAGGAAATCCGGATATGGATACGGATTATGCACGCTGGCAAAATTTACTCTGTTATCAACAATTTTTGTAGCCATTAGAAGTTATTAAATGGGTTTTATTAATAATATAATAAAAGACACAAAAAGGTTAGGACTCACCTACTTGGAGAATCCTAACCATTTATATAAAAAATGTATTACTCTAATTACTTGAGCTCTACCTTAGCACCGGCCTCTTCGATAGCCTTCTTAAGGTTCTCAGCCTCGTCCTTAGCTACACCTTCCTTGATTGTAGAAGGAGCACCGTCTACGAGATCCTTAGCCTCTTTCAAACCGAGACCACAAGCCTCCTTAACAGCCTTTACAACCTGGAGCTTAGCGCCACCAACCTCAGCGAGGACTACGTCGAATGTAGACTTCTCCTCAGCTGCAGCTGCACCACCAGCAGCAGGACCAGCAGCTACAGCTACAGCTGCAGCAGCAGGCTCAATACCATACTCGTCCTTGAGGACTGTTGCCAACTCATTAACTTCCTTAACAGTAAGATTTACTAACTCTTCTGCAATAGCTTTGATATCTGCCATTTTATTCTAAATTTTATTTTTGTTTATACTATAATTAATGATAACATTGTGATTGATTACTCAGGACGCTCGCCCAATGTCTTAAGCACACCATGAATAGTGTTGCTTCCTGATTGAAGAGCTGAAACAACGTTCTTTGCAGGTGACTGGAGCAAAGCAACAATCTCTGCGATAACTTCGTTCTTGCTCTTGAGAGCTGAAAGTTCTGCAAGTTTGTCTGCGCCAACGTAGAAGCTTTCCTCTGCATAAGCAGCCTTCAGTGTTGGAACACCTTCCTTGTCATATTCCTTCAACAACTTAGCTGGTACATTAGCTGTATTGGCAAACATTACAGCAGTAGTACCCTTCAAGCAGCCATAGAGCTCAGAGAAATCGATATCTGAAGCCTCGAACGCCTTGTGAAGCAAGGAATTCTTAACAACAACCATCTTAATCTCGCTCTGGAAGCACTTACGACGGAGTGCGCTTGTCTTCTCAGCATTCAATCCTGTAACATCTACAAGATAGAAATGAGGAAACTCCTGCAACTTCTGTCCAAGTTCAGCGATAATAGTATCTTTAACTTCTTTCTTCATTTTACAAAACTTTTAGAGTTATTCAACTGATTTAGGATCAATCTTGATACCCTTACTCATAGTGCTAGAAATAAAGATACTCTTGATATATGTACCTTTAGCAGCAGCAGGCTTCAGCTTGATAACTGTGTTGATGAATTCCTTAGCATTTCCATAGATCTGCTCAGGAGTCATGCTAACCTTACCGATTGAAGTATGGATAATACCAGCCTTATCAACCTTAAAGTCAATCTTACCTTGCTTAACTTCCTTTACTGCCTTAGCAACATCCATAGTTACAGTGCCACTCTTAGGGTTAGGCATCAAACCACGAGGACCGAGTACACGACCCAAAGGACCAATCTTACCCATACAAGAAGGCATTGTGATGATGACATCAATATCTGTCCAACCACCCTTAATCTTCTCAACGTATTCGTCAAGACCTACATAATCAGCGCCTGCTTCCTTAGCAGCAGCTTCCTGATCAGGAGTACAGAGTGCGAGCACACGAGTAACCTTACCTGTTCCGTTTGGCAATGAAACAACGCCACGAACCATCTGGTTAGCCTTACGTGGATCAACACCTAAGCGTACATCAATATCAAGAGATGCATCAAACTTGGTAGTGGTAATTTCCTTTACCAACTCTGAAGCCTCCTTCAATGTGTATGCCTTCCCTGCTTCAACCTTATCAGCTACTGATTTTTGATTTTTTGTCAGTTTACTCATTTTTCTAATTGAAGTTTTAAATTATTTACCAGGGAAGTCCCCTTTTACAGTAATACCCATACTTCTTGCAGTACCAGCGATGAGCTTCATAGCTGATTCTACAGTAAAGCAGTTCAAGTCCTTCATCTTATCCTCAGCGATTACCTTTACCTGATCCCAAGTAAGAGAAGCAACCTTCTGACGATTAGGCTGAGCAGAACCTGACTTGATTTTGGCAGCCTCTTTCAATTGAACTGCAGCAGGTGGAGTCTTGATAATAAAATCAAAAGACTTGTCAGTATAATAAGTAATAACTACTGGCAACACTTTACCTGCTTTGTCCTGGGTACGGGCGTTGAATTCCTTGCAGAATCCCATAATATTAATACCCTTAGAACCCAATGCAGGTCCTACTGGAGGTGAAGGATTCGCAGCGCCACCTTTAATCTGTAATTTGATTAATCCAGCAACTTCTTTAGCCATTTCTTTGTTAATATTTAAAATTGAAACTTATAAGGAATAACAATCTCGTAACAGAATCCTATTCCTTTTCTACTTGCATAAAACCTAATTCCAACGGAGTTTTACGTCCGAAAATCTTAACCGTAACTTTCAGCTTATGCTTTTCAGCATTAACCTCTTCAACGATTCCGCTGAAACCACTGAATGGACCTTCCATAACCTTAACGGTATCATTAACCAAGTAAGGACAATCAAGATTCTCCTCAAACTCAGTCTCCTCTGCAGAACCCAGCATACGATTGATATCGCGCTGTGGAACTGGCGTTGGTTCATCCAAACCTCCAAGGAAACCCAAAACATTAGGGAGGAAACGCAACGTATGCGCTACATCACCCTTCAGTTTGGCCTCCACAAAAACATAACCTGGAAGAGAGACCTTTTCTTTAACGACTCTCTTTCCATTACGCACAGTTGCATGCTTCTCAACTGGAATCAACACCTGAGAAACATTTGCTGCTAGTAAATCATTGTGCTTCATTTCAGCTTCGATGTATTCTTTCACCTTAGCTTCTTTACCACTAACGGCTTTAAGCACATACCATTTATTTCCTGCGTCTGCCATTTCCTTAAAAAATTAACCTGGATAAACTACACCCATAAAGGCTTTGAAAATAGAATCCATCGCGAACACAACAAGTGCAATGACTAGGGAAGCAGATAATACAACCATTGCACTATGAGTAAGTTCGGCACGTGATGGCCAAGTAGTCTTATGCGCAAGTTCATCGTAACATGCCTTGCAATAATTTACTATTTTATTCATATTATCTTCTATTTAGCACGGGTTGAAGGGCTCGAACCCTCGACACCTGGTTTTGGAGACCAGTGCTCTACCAACTGAGCTAAACCCGTAGAAAGACTCCCACTCCCTTAGGAGGGGAGTCTGATATATATAGCAAATTAGATAAATCTAAATTACTTGATATCGTCGAGAATTGTTGTAATCTGACCAGAACCTACTGTACGACCACCCTCACGGATAGCGAAACGAAGACCCTCGTTCAAAGCAACCTTATAGATCAACTCTACCTCAATCTCTACGTTATCTCCAGGCATTACCATCTCAACTCCCTCAGGAAGCTTGATTTCACCTGTACAGTCCATAGTACGGAGATAGAACTGAGGACGATACTTGTTACCGAATGGAGTGTGACGGCCACCCTCTTCCTTCTTCAATACATAGATAGAAGCCTTGAAGTGATCGTGAGGAGTAATAGCACCTGGGTGTACAACTACCATACCACGCTTAACCTCAGCCTTATCGATACCACGGAGAAGCAAACCTACGTTATCACCAGCTTCACCCTCTGCAAGGATCTTACGGAACATCTCAACACCAGTAATAACCGACTTCTTGTCCTCACCAAGACCGAGCAACTGAACTTCGTCACCTACCTTACAACGACCTGTCTCAATACGACCTGTAGCAACAGTACCACGACCTGTAATTGAGAATACATCCTCGATAGGCATCAAGAATGGCTTATCAATCTCGCGCTCTGGCTCCTGAATCCACTCATCAACTGTATCCATCAAAGCCTCAACAGACTTAACCCACTTCTCAACACCGTTCAAAGCACCGAGAGCAGAACCACGTACAATTGGAGTATCCTCCTCGTAACCATACTGCTCGAGGATCTCGCGAAGCTCCATCTCAACGAGCTCAAGCATCTCCTCATCATCAACCATATCACACTTGTTCAAGAAAACAACCAAGCGAGGTACGTTTACCTGACGTGCAAGAAGTACGTGCTCACGTGTCTGTGGCATAGGACCATCAGTAGCAGCACAAACCAAGATTGCACCATCCATCTGAGCAGCACCAGTAACCATGTTCTTTACATAGTCAGCATGTCCAGGACAGTCAACGTGTGCATAGTGACGCTTTGCTGTCTCATACTCGATGTGAGCAGAGTTGATAGTGATACCACGCTCTTTCTCCTCAGGAGCATTATCAATCTGATCGAATGACTTAACTGCCTCAGTTGTACCGAGCTTCTCGTTCAATACCTTAGAGATAGCAGCGGTCAGAGTAGTCTTACCATGGTCAACATGACCAATTGTACCAATGTTAACATGCGGTTTGGTACGCACGAATTCTTCTTTAGCCATAGCTTTTCTTTTTATTTATATAAATGAATAATCTGTTCCTCTACCATCCTAAGCATCTAGAACGATAGAGCTGTAACTGAGAGTTGAACTCAGGACCTCTTCCTTACCAAGGAAGTGCTCTACCACTGAGCTATTACAGCAAGTTAATAAATTGAGCGGAAAACGGGGCTCAAACCCGCGACCCCCAGCTTGGAAGGCTAGTGCTCTATCAACTGAGCTATTTCCGCTTATCAAAGAAAGTGGGTAGTGATGGATTCGAACCACCGAAGGCATAGCCAGCAGATTTACAGTCTGCCCCATTTGGCCACTCTGGTAACTACCCAAACTTTTCTTTTTCTGAGCCTCTTGTCGGATTCGAACCAACGACCCCGAGATTACAAATCACGTGCTCTGGCCAACTGAGCTAAAGAGGCAATCTTTACAGCCGCAATACGGCTAAATTTCCATCTACCGGAAAACGGCTGCAAAGATACAACTATTTTTTGAATCAACAAAATTTTTTCGAGTTTTTTTTTATCGATTCCTTGATTTTTCTTTAAATTTGGTCAATTGAACCTTCATTGAGTCCACTGCCTGGTCAATTCCTTCCTCAAAAGTGTCACATGTCTTTTCTACGAACAACTTGGTTCCAGGGACAGCAACTTCCAGATGAACTTCCTTATTCAAGGCAGTAGCAGGCTTCACGACCTTTAATTGCACCTCTACTTTCTGTATATCTTCAAAAGTTTTTTCTAACTTGGCGACTTTCTTTTCGATAAACGCCTGTAACTTCTCGGTAGCGTCGAAGTGAATCGACTGAATCTTAATTTCCATAGTTACCTCCATTTTTTAAAAGGTTACGCCCGAGGATGGGCTTCAATATAAACTCGTTTCAACTGTTCAAACGTTGTATGCGTATAAATCTCGGTCGTCGAGAGTTTCGCATGTCCTAACAGTCTTTTTAAACTTTCAATTCCAGCACCATGATTCAACATTGCAGTAGCAAACGTGTGCCTCAACACGTGCGGACTTTTCTTTTTCAACGAGCAAACCCTTGCGAGGTTCTCCTTCACGATTTCTCTGACTTGAACCGGACTCATCCGTCCGCCCCTATCCGCAAGCAAAAGAGCTCCAGACTTAGCCATCACCCTTTGTGCTCTTAGAGTCAAATATTCTAAAAGAGCATTTTTAAGCTCGTCACCAAAAGGAACTATACGTTGTTTGTTTCCCTTACCCGTAATCTTTATCTCTTTTTTAATAAAGTTCACATCGTCAACATCAAGTCCTATCAACTCTGACAATCGCATCCCCGTCTCATAGAACAATATTATAATAGTACGTGCGCGTACATTATTATAATCACCGCCCCACATTTTCCTGTCAAGCAACTCATCCATCTCATTTTCTTTCAAGAATTGAGGTAGCGGTTTACTTTCCTTAGGTCCTTTGAGGCTATGAGCGGGATCCGACTCCACATAATGTCTGACTAAAGCAAACCGATAGAACATTTTCAAAGCACTCAACCGGCGATTAACCGAGGTTGCCTTATTTCCTGCATCTATCATATGCTCCACCCAGTTGCGAATCATATCAGAATCAACAGATTCCCAAGTGAAGGATTCAGACAAGTTCCTAGCATACTGCTCAAAGAGTTTCAAATCTTCGCGATAGTTTTCTACCGTTCTCTGCGACCTGTTCAGTTCAGAGCGCAAATATTCCAAGAACTTATCTATACTCAACATAACGTCGTACCTTTTTTATTTCGGCAACGAAGTTACGAAAATTATTTTAAACTACCAAATTTTTTGAGGATTTTTTACCTTTATTCCTCGTTTGCACGCAACTGCTGTACGTAGATGGCGTGTTCCATCTTGAGACGCTTCAAAACAGAAGGCTTGTCATACTGCTGACGAGCACGAAGCTCCTTAACAACACCTGTCTTTTCGAATTTTCTCTTAAACTTCTTGAGAGCTCTCTCGATGTTCTCACCGTCTTTAACTGGTACAATAATCATTTTTTTGCTTTTAATTTATTATGTTAAACTTATGTTATTCTATGCGAAATATGGCAATGCCACAATTTGCGGGTGCAAAATTACATCTATTTTATCAAACTACCAAGTTTTTCTTCAACTTTTTACTCTAAAATGTTCATTTTATGGGTTTTGTAGCATTTTCAAGCCATATTTTCTCCTCTTCATCAAGGAAAGGAGACAATTTTTCATAAACTGAATGATGATAAGCATTGAGCCAGTCAATCTCTTCAGGCAACAACATATCAACATCTATAGGAGTGGTATCTATAGGACAAAGAGTAAGAGGCTCTATCTGCAGGAATTTACCGAACTCAGTAGACATGTAGTCTGAAATCAGCACCGTATTTTCTATTCTTACGCCGAACTTACCTGCCAGATACAAACCAGGCTCATCAGTCAAGGTCATTCCAGCTCTCAAAGGTGTAGGCATCCACTCCATTCTTATTTGATGAGGACCTTCGTGCACACAGAGATACGAACCTACTCCATGGCCTGTACCATGCAAGAAATTATATCCTTCACGCCACATACACTCTCTACCTACAGCATCCAACTGTGTTCCTGATGCACCATCGGGGAATTTAACCAATTCCAACTGAATATGCGCTTTCAGAACCAAGGTATAAATATGCTTCATCTCTTCAGATACGGCCCCCAAGGCTATGGTACGGGTAATATCTGTAGTACCATCCTGGTATTGAGCCCCAGAGTCTATCAGGATCAAGCCTTCCGGTTTCAGAACGACATCTGTTTCAGGAGTTGCCTCATAATGGACAATTGCGCCATGCTGCGCATAGCCGGCAATCGTATCAAAAGAAATATCTCTGAACAGTTTCTGTTCGGCACGTAGCGATGTTAATTTCTCATCAATGGAAATTTCAGTTTGTCCGCCAGCCTCAACAGCAGGTTTCAGCCACTTCAAGAACTTAACCATAGCAACACCATCTTTAAGCATCGCACTACGGTAGCCCTCTATTTCTGCTTTATTTTTCACAGCCTTCATAGCCGGAATAGGAGAAGCTGCAGCAACAATTTCCTGGCATTTTACAGTTTTCCACAGATAATAGCTCGTTTCATCTCCATCTAACAGGATATTATATTCCGAATATGATTCAAGGCATTTTTCCACCTTATTATAATTATAGAGAGAAACCTGATTGTCTTGAAGATACTGTTTTACTTCAGGAGATAATTTATTATCATCCACGAAAAGAGAAACTTTATCGCTCTCAATCAACAAATAACTTACAAATACAGGATTGCAATGAACATCTGTACCTCGAAGATTCAAAGTCCAAGCAATATCATCCAAAGCAGAAACGAGCATACCATCTGCATGAAGTTCTCTCAAAGACTTACGGATACGGACCACTTTAGAGGCTAGCGTCTCTCCAGCATATTCCAACGGTTGAATTTCTACAGGATTAGCAGGAAGCGAAGGACGATTCTCCCAAATCTGTTCCAAAGGGTCCAAATTAGTTCTAAGCGTAATTCCACCGAGTTTACGGAGAGAACAGCTTAAATCTTTAACATAATTATAAGAGTTGACCATGCCATCAAGTCCAACCTCAGGAGATTGTACATCCTGCAATTCTTTTCCCAACCATTCTGCGATAGTAGGCGTACCTTCCATTTTCAGCCTCATCAGCTGATATTCAGTATCTTCCAACTGTTCTTCCGCAGCCAAGAAGTAGCGGGAATCAGTCCATAAAGCAGCCGATTTCATTGTAACGACAGCAGTACCAGCCGACCCGTTAAAACCAGAGATCCACTCTCTACCTCGCCAATGGTCGGCAACATACTCGCTCTGATGAGCATCTGTACTAGGGAAGATGAAAGCAGAAAGATGTTCACGCTTCATCAACTCCCTCAATCTAGCTAAGCGTAATTCGATTTCATTCATAATTGTTATGCAATTTAATGTTTAACTTAACTCAAAATAATGCATTTTGCTAATTAGAGATTACAAAGATAACATTTTTAAGAATTAACAACAAATTTAAGCGCAAAAATATGCACGATTTACATTACTTTTTATTAATTTTGCGGTCGGAAAGTAGAAAGAAGGAGTTTTACAAACTTTATTCCAGATACATTCCGCTATTTTTCAGGAGAAAAAGATTATAAACATTTTAATAAGAATTGTAGTTATGAATTTTTTAACAAATGACAAACTCGTTATCGTCGGTGCAGGCGGTATGATCGGTTCTAACATGGTACAGAGCGCTTTGATGCTCGGTCTTACTCCAAACATCTGTCTTTATGATATCTTCGAGCCAGGTGTACATGGTGTTTTCGATGAGATTCAGCAGTGCGCATTCCCAGGTGTTAACGTAACTTATACTGTTAACCCAGAGGAGGCTTTCACTGGTGCTAAATATATCATTTCTTCTGGTGGTGCTCCTCGTAAGGAGGGTATGACTCGTGAGGATCTTCTTAAGGGCAACTGCAAGATTGCTGCTGAATTTGGTGACAACATCAAGAAGTACTGCCCAGAGGTTGAGCACGTAGTTGTTATCTTCAACCCAGCTGACGTTACAGCTCTTACAGCACTTATCCACTCAGGTTTGAAGCCAAACCAGTTGACATCACTCGCAGCTCTCGATTCTACTCGTCTGCAGCAGGCTTTGGCCCTCGAGTTCGGTGTACAGCAGGATAAGGTTACTGGCGCTCACACTTATGGTGGTCACGGCGAGCAGATGGCTGTATTTGCTTCTCAGGTTAAGGTTGACGGCAAACCATTGGCAGAGATGGGTCTTTCTGACGAGCGTTGGGAAGAGATCAAGCACCACACAGTACAGGGTGGTTCTAACATCATCAAGCTCCGTGGCCGTTCTTCATTCCAGAGCCCAGCTTACAACGCAGTCAAGATGATCGAGGCTGCTATGGGTGGTGAGAAGTTCACTTTGCCAGCAGGTTGCTATGTAAACTGCGACAAGTGCGGTTTCAAGAACGTAATGATGGCTATGCCTACTACTATCGACAAGACTGGTGTTCACTTCACAGAGCCTACAGGTACTGAGGAAGAACTCGCTAGCCTCGCTAAATCTTACGAGCACCTTTGCAAGATGCGCGATGAGATTGTAGAGCTTGGCATCGTTCCTCCAGTAGCTGAGTGGAAAGAGATGAACCCTAACTTGTAATTCTCCGCTTCGGATTTTTAGAAGTTAACTCGATAAGGGCTGAATCGTGAAAATGCTTCATGATTCAGCCTTTTTTCATTTATTTTTCCCCTATAGCGACCATTTATCCCCAAATACGCCATATCGTTACATTTTTCAGTAAATCAGGTTATACGAGTTTGGCATTATTTTTGTAATTTTGCACATAGAAATAACAAATTAAAAAGGATAATAGAAAATATGGAACTGATAAAGAACAAATCATTCGGAGGCGAGCGTCCTCTTTTTGGTGCTCACGATGTGCGTTTAGAAGATATTACGATTACAGACGGCGAATCGGGCATCAAGTGCTGCCAAAACATAGAATGCCACCATTCCAAGTTTTATGGCAAATACCCTTGGTGGCATGTGGACGGTGCCCTTATCACAGACTGCTACTTCGCCCCAGAAAGCCGTTCGGCCATCTGGTATAGTGATAATATGGTGATGAAAGACTGCACCATCGATGGGCCTAAGTTCTTCCGCGAAATGAAGAATCTGGATTTGGAGAACGTAAACATCACAGATGCTGATGAGACATTCTGGAAGGTAGATGGCTTGAAACTGAAGAACGTAAAACTCCACGATGGAACTTATCCATTCATGTTTTCCAAGAACATCTATGTAGACGGACTGGAGAGCGATTCCAAGTATGTATTCCAATACTGCAGAAATGTGGAGATTCACAACGCAAAGATTACAACCAAGGACAGTTTCTGGGAATGCGAGAATGTAACCGTCTATGATTCGGAACTGAATGGGGAGTATCTGGCCTGGCACAGCAAGAACATCAAGTTCGTACGTTGCCACATTAGCGGCGAGCAGCCTCTCTGCTACATGGACCATGTTACTCTGGAAGATTGTACCTTTGATAAGGAATGCGACCGTGCCTTCGAGGATTGTACCAACATCGATGCACAGATCAAGGGAAGCATCACCAATATCAAGAATCCTATTTCCGGAAGAATCGAGGCAGACGAAGTGGGAAGCGTAACTTATACTGAGTTTGCCAAAGCGCCAAAGGGTGCATGTGAAATCACTGATAAATCGAAATAGTTTAAGAGGTAATGATAGAAATGGCAACAATTAAGTTAATTACTAATTGCATCCATAACTAATTATTCTTACACTTAACTGAAATCTCCGTTCATAGACACTGAACGGCCGTTCAAAAGCTTTGAATGTACGTTCAATGTCTTTGAACGGAGATTCAAAGTCTATGAACGAAGATTTCAATTAGGAGAAAAAGAGAATTATCCTATATAAATAAGCGAATTATCCTATATAGATAGAAGAAACAACATAGATAGAAAACAAATATGAAATACAATTTTGATGAAATCATCGAACGTCGTGGAACCAACTCATACAAATGGGATTTGGTGAAGGAAGACGGCGTTATTCCGATGTGGGTAGCAGATATGGACTTCCAGACTGCTCCCTGCATCATCGAAGCTCTGCAGAAGCGCGTAGCTCATGGCATCTTCGGCTATACCCTCGTACCTGATTCTTATTACGAGGCTATCATCAGCTGGTTCTCCCGCCGCCACCAGTGGAAGATAGAGAAAGACTGGATTCTCTATACTTCAGGCGTTGTACCAGCCATTTCCTGCTGTCTGAAAGCCATCTGCATGCCTGGCGAAAAGGTATTGGTACAGACACCTGTCTACAACTGCTTCTTCTCCTGCATTACAAACAGCGGCTGCGAAGTAGTAGAAAACGAACTGAAACGTGTGGGCAACTGCACTTATGAGATAGATTTCGAAGACTTCGAGCGCAAATGTGCCGATGAGAAGACCACAGCCTTCATCCTCTGCAATCCTCACAATCCAGCCGGAAGAGTGTGGAAGAAAGAGGAACTTGAGCGAATGAACGACATCTGTCTCAAGCACGGGGTAAAGGTCATCGCAGATGAAATTCATTGCGAGCTCATCATGCCAGGCTATCAGTATACTCCATTTGCCAGCATCAGCGAAGCTTGCCGTGACAACTGCGTAGTATTGAATTCTCCATCAAAGTCATTCAATATTGCAGGACTTCAGATAGCCAATATTATCTGTCCGGATGCAACATTGCGCCGCCGCATCAACCGTGCCATCAACATCAATGAGGTTTGTGACGTAAACCCATTCGGCGTTATCGCTCTCCAGGCAGCTTACAATGAGGGAGAAGAATGGTTGGATGAATTGAACCAATATCTCTACGAGAACTATCAGGCAGTAAAGGAATTCTTCAATACCGAATTGCCACAAGTTCGCGTTACCCGCCTTGAAGGCACCTACCTGGTATGGCTCGATATCCTGCCATTCGAACTGTCAAGCGACGAGGCTTATGAAAAGCTGATGAACGATGGTAAGGTATTCGTCAACAGTGGTACGATGTATGGCAGAAAGGCTGGCCAGGGCTACCTGCGCCTCAACATCGCCTGTCCTCGCAAGACCCTGATGCAGGGCCTGATTCGCATTGCCCGGGTTCTCAGCCAGTATATGGATGAAGAGGATTTAAGCGGATGCCCTGCATAAAAGAGCGAAGAAAGAGAAAAGATTTCTAAATAAAATGTTTAAAACAAGATAAGATGGAAAATGAAGTTTTGAAAGCCATTAAGGAGAGAAGAAGCATTCGTCGCTTCAAGGCAGATCAGATTACCGACGAAGAGTTGAAGACGGTATTGGAAGCCGGCACATGGGCAGCAACAGGTCATGGAACTCAGGAGCCTTTCATCATTGCCGTTCAGAATCCTGAGATTTGCGCCCAGCTTCGCAAGATGAACGCAGAAATCATGGGTGTAGAAAGCGATCCTTACTATGGAGCGCCAACCATCGTTATCGTTCTGGCACCAGAAAGCAACGTTAACGGTGTGAAAGATGGCAGCCTTATCTTAGGCAATATGATGCTTGCTGCCCACTCTATCGGCCTTGCATCTTGCTGGATTAACCGTGAAGACGGCATGTTTGCATCAGAAGAAGGCAAGAAGCTGATGAAAGACTGGAATCTTCCAGAAGGTTTGATGGGAGTAGGAGCCTTAGCCTTGGGTTATGCTTCTGCGCATCCTCATACCATAAAACCAAGAAAAGAGGATTACTACCGCATTATCAAATAAAGGCAGGATGCCTGGTTTACGGCACATACATACTACAAGAAAAGGTCTCATGAAGAAAAACATTCATGAGACCTTTTCTTGTATATGTATATAATCAAGCTATTACAACTTTACACTTGCCAAGACCTTATCAGTAGCGCCAGCCAAATGAGCCACGAAGGCGCCAGCCTTATCGCCAGCCTGTTTCAGGAAGGTCTCATCATTCATCAGAGAACTCATCAAACCTGAGAAATCCTCATAGGTATTGATTTCAAAACCTCCACCCGATTTCAGCAAGCCCTGAGCCTCCTGAAACTTTTTATTGTTCGGACCAAAGATAACCGGCATATTCCATACGGCAGCCTCCAAGGTGTTATGAATACCTACACCAAAGCCACCACCGATATAAGCCACATCACCATAGTTGTACATACTGCTCAACAATCCGAAACAATCGATGATCAAGACATCAGCCTCCGCAGCTTCTTCAGGAGTAGTTTGCGTATAGCGCACCACCTTCTTGCCCTTTATCAGAGAAAGAATCAGCTTCAGATGCTCTTCAGCGATGACATGAGGAGCAATCAGCAGGCGCCAATCCTTATGCTCATTAAAGAAAGGTATAAAGATATTCTCATCTGGCGGCCAAGAGCTACCGGCAACAAATACCTTGAAATCATGATGAGGTACATCCGCAGACTGAGATGAAGCCACTCCTGTTCTGAAAGCCTCGCAAATCGGCAATTGCTTGGCAGCCTCCTTTATCTGGAGAACACGGTCGAAACGGGTATCTCCTACCACATCCACAGCCGTGATGCCTATACCTTCGAGCAATCGCTTACTCTCTTCGTTCTGTACGAAGAAACGAGTAAAGCACTTCAGCACTCCAGCATAGCTTCTGCCATACCATTTGAAGAACACCTGATCCTCGCGGAAGATACTGCTCACGCTATAAGTAGGAATGTTGCGATGCTTCAGGATATGAAGGAAATTAGACCAGAACTCATACTTGATGAAGAAAGCCATCACAGGACGTACCAGTCTAAGGAAACGGATGGCGTTCAACCGAGTATCCACCGGCATATAACAGATGATATCAGCTCCCTCATAGTTCTTGCGCACCTCATAACCTGAAGGAGAATAGAAGGTAAGCAGAATCTTATACTGAGGATTGTCCTTGCGGATACGTTCCATCAAAGGTCGTCCCTGTTCAAACTCACCGAGCGATGCAGCATGAAACCAAATGTACTTAGCGTTAGGATCCACCTTCTGCTTCAATATTTTGAAAGCCTCACGCTCACCACGCCACATCTTGCGCACCTTTTCATTAAACAGACTTGCAATGGCTATGCCCCAAAGGACGAAATATATTACGATATTATAGATCATGATATTTCTTTATATTGGTTACTATCTATAAATACGTGAACTCTCTGAATAGCCTTCAGCAACATGCTGCAGAAAGCCATTCAGAGAGAAATTATTGTGAATTAACCCAAAACTTCGATTGCCTTGCGAAGACGGCGCAGAGTTTCCTCCTTGCCAAGGAAGGCAGAGATATCGAACATACCCGGGCCCTTGCCCTCACCTACGAGAGTCAGACGGAATGCGTTCATCACATCACCCAGCTTATAGCCCTTATCCTCTACCCATTTCATCACGACAGGTTCCTGACCTTCGATAGAGAAATCCTCAATACCTTCAAGCACATCAGCAAGTTCTGTCATCTGCTGTGCAGAATATTCCTTCCAGCGCTTCTTGGCTGTCTTAGCATCATACTCTGTAGGAGCAATGAAGAAGAAAGAACACAATGGCCACAGTTCATAGACAAAGTTCACACGATCCTTCATCATGTGTACCACCTGCTTTACGCGGTCCAGAGTTTCCTCTACACCATTGTTGGCAACAATAGGGGCAAAGAGGTTAGCTATTTCATCATCGCTCTTCATCAGAATGTATTCGTGGTTGAACCAGATTCCCTTCTTGAAGTCGAACTTGGCACCAGCCTTAGAGCAACGTGAAATATCAAAAGCCTTCACCAGTTCATCAAGAGAGAAGATTTCCTGTTCTGTACCAGGATTCCAGCCGAGGAGAGCCAGGAAGTTGACTACAGCCTCTGGGAAGTAGCCACTCTCACGATAACCGGAAGAAACCTCGCCAGTCTTAGGATCATGCCATTCCAGCGGGAATACCGGGAAACCGAGGCGGTCGCCATCACGCTTACTCAGCTTACCTTTACCTTCAGGCTTAAGAAGCAAAGGAAGATGCGCAAAACGAGGCATGGTATCTTCCCAACCGAAAGCCTTATAAAGAAGTACGTGCAAAGGCGCACTAGGCAACCACTCCTCACCACGGATTACATGAGAGATTTCCATCAGGTGGTCGTCTACGATATTTGCCAGGTGATAAGTTGGCAATTCATCAGCACTCTTATAAAGTACCTTATCATCCAGGATATCACTCATAACCTTCACGTCACCACGAATCATATCGTTCACGTGAATTTCCTGTCCCGGTTCAATCTTGAAACGTACAGTATACTGCTTTCCGTCAGCAATCAGCTTATCAACCTCTTCCTTAGAAAGAGTCAGAGAGTTGCGCATCTGCATACGAGTATGAGCATCATACTGGAAATTCTGGATTTCGGCACGTTTCGCTTCCAACTCCTCAGGAGTATCAAAAGCAATATACGCCTTATCATTATCCAGGAGCTGCTGAACATACTGCTTATAGATATCACGACGTTCACTCTGGCGATAAGGTCCATGCTCTCCACCGAAACTTACACCCTCGTCAAACTGGATACCCAGCCACTTGAAAGATTCCAGGATATATTCTTCGGCTCCAGGCACGAAACGATGAGAATCTGTATCCTCAATACGGAACACCAGCTCACCTCCATGTTGGCGAGCAAACAAATAATTATACAGAGCGGTACGAACACCGCCAATGTGCAATGCACCCGTTGGACTAGGGGCAAAACGCACCCTTACTTTTCTATCTGCCATGTCTTTTTATAGCTATTTTCAAATTTTTCTGCAAATTTACATCTTTTTTTGCGATTTTAGCCGTTTTTTTTCGTATTTTCGCACTGTAAAACGAAATAAGTAAGAAAAAAGTAGGAAAATGAGCATATTTAACAACCCAGAAGAGAACTATTGGCGCAATTTCGCCACAAAAACGGTTTTGATATTAATTACCGTTGCTATCATTGTTTGGTTCCTTCCTCGCAACGAAGGAAGGATGTTCCGGTACGATGTTGGAAAGCCATGGATGTATGGTTCCGTCATCGCAAAATTTGACTTTCCGATCTATAAGACCGATGAAGCCATCAAGCGTGAACAGGATTCGCTGATGAAGCAATTCCAACCTTATTATTCTGTCAATGAATCCATCGGCAGCGAACAGGTGAGCCGTTTCCTGCACGACTTCAGCCAAGGTGTACCAGGTTTGCCAAAAGAATATGTGGGACTCATAGCCCACCAGCTTCAACGCCTTTACCAGACCGGCATCATCGCTACCACGGAATATAATCGTATCTACAAAGATTCTACCAGTATGATACGAATTATCAACGGAAAGAATGTGAAGAGCGTACCTATCGGTTCGTTCTACTCTACTATTGCCGCTTACGAACGCATCTTCTACGATGAGAAACTGGCAACCCAGCGACAGCTTTTATCCCGTTGCAACCTTAACAATTATGTTGAAGCTAACGTCATATATGATAAGGAAAGAAGCGAGGCAGAGAAAGCCGACATGATGAGCAGCATTCCACTGGCAAGCGGAATGGTGATGAGCGGACAAAAGATTGTGGATCGTGGTGAAGTGATTACGAACAACACCTATCGGGTGCTCAATTCATTCGATAAGGAGATGAAGCGCCGCAGTTCTACCCAGGAAGAACTGACAACCACTATCATCGGACAGGTACTGTTTATCTTCATTCTTGTCATGCTGTTTACCTCTTATCTCTCACTTTTCAGAAAAGACTATTTTGATAAGCCGCGCAGCATTACCATGCTTTATGCGATGATTACGCTGTTCCCTATCTTTGTGTCACTCATGATGAAACACAATTTCTTCAGTGTCTACATCATCCCATTTGCCATGGCGCCTATCTTCGTACGTGTGTTTATGGACTCGCGTACAGCCTTTATCAGCCACGTTACGATGATTCTTATTTGTGCAGCAGCAGTAAAGTACCAGTACGAGTTTATCATCGTACAGCTGGTAGCTGGTCTTGTTGCTATTTACAGTTTGCGTGAACTCAGCAAGCGCTCGCAGATATTCATCACAGCCCTGTTGGTAACTATAGCCAGCGGTGTAGTATATCTTGCCCTTCAGCTGATGCAGGACAACCAGGTGTTCAACGTAGATGCCAGCATGTATACCTACTTTACCGTAAACGGCATCTTCCTGCTACTCTCTTATCCGCTCATGTACATTATAGAAAAGATGTTTGGATTTACATCTAATGTTACACTTTTCGAGTTGTCAAATACCAACAAGGGATTACTTCGCAACCTGAGTGAGATTGCTCCAGGCACCTTCCAGCATTCTATCACCGTAGGTAACCTGGCAGCAGAGATTGCCAACCGCATCAGAGCCAACAGTCTCCTGGTACGTACCGGAGCACTCTATCATGATATCGGTAAGATGACTAACCCTGTTTTCTTCACAGAGAATCAGGCGGGCGTTAATCCTCACGACCAGTTAAGCGACCTTGAGAGCGCACAGATTATCATAAGCCATGTTTCAGAAGGTCTGAAGATGGCAGAGAAGGTTGGTCTGCCAGGCATCATAAAGGATTTCATCACTACTCATCACGGAACGGGCATCACCAAGTATTTCTATATTAATTACTGTAATGCTCACCCTACAGAGGTGATTGACAAGTCGCAGTTCCAATATCCAGGACCGAACCCATTTACCCGCGAACAGGCCATCCTGATGATGGCAGATACGGTTGAAGCAGCTTCGCGCTCTCTGAACGAATATACAGAAGAAAGCATCAGTAACCTCGTCAATAAGCTCATCGACGGACAGGTGGCAGATGGTTTCTTCAAGGAGTGCCCTATCACGTTCCGAGACATCGCTCTCGCTAAACAGGTACTCATCGAACGACTCAAGGCTATTTACCATACCCGTATTTCGTATCCTCACTTGAACGTAAGACAGGATGCCGGCAAAAAGACGAGTCAGGAGTCTAAAGAACAAGAGTAAAGATACAATTCGTGAAGTTCTTATGCCGTAAAGCGTATAAATGGATATACAAAAAGGTAAAACATAACCGATAAAAGCCCTTTTTCTTGCACAGTTTTTTAAATCTGTGCAAGAAAAAGGGCTTTTTACGTTAATATGTTTTAAATATTTAACGAAACTAATAGCGAAATAGAACATTATAATTACCTTTGCGGACGTTTATATTTAATTTTATTAAGATGAAGAAACTAAAATTAGTTAGTTTAGCCATTGCGATGGCTTGTGCAACCCCATCTTTTGCAGGCGGTTTGCTCACCAACACCAATCAACATGTAGCATTCAACAGAATGATGAGCCGTGAGGCTTCAATTGGTATCGACGGCGTTTATTACAATCCAGCCGGAGTTGTATTCATGGGTGAAGGTCACCATCTTGCCATCAACTGGCAGTTGGCTTACCAGACACGTAGCATTGAAAATGATTATGCATTGTTCACAAACAATGTGAACAATCCTATTACTCCTCGTACATTCAAGGGTGAGGCTTTTGCGCCTGTCATCCCTTCATTCCAGTATGCTTATAATAAAGGTAGATGGTCACTTCAGGCTAGCTTCGCCCTCACAGGTGGCGGCGGCAAGTGTACCTTCGATAATGGTCTTGGCTCTTTCGAAAAGATCGTAGCTGAGACTGCAATGGCTGCTTGCGGTTTGGCAGGTGCTGTGGATAAGGTTGCAGCAAAGTATGGCGTACCAGCTGTTTTTACTAGCGATAAGAATTTCGGTAAGGAAGGCAAGTATAGCTACAACAGCTATATGCACGGCCGCCAGTACTACTATGGTCTCTCTCTGGGTGCAGCCTATAAGTTCAGCGACAACTTCAGCGCATTCGCAGGCGTACGAGGTGTCTATGCATCTACTAACTACTACGGATATGTAGAAGATATCAAGGTAGGCAACATGCCTCTCTATAAGGTGCTCGACCCAACCAAGGAAACAGCCGCCAACATTGAGTTGAGCTGTGACCAGAGCGGTGTGGGCTTCACTCCTATTATTGGTGTGGATTTTAAGACTGGCAAGTGGAACTTCGCTGCCAAATATGAGTTAAAGACTCGTATACGCCTGAAGAACAAGTCAGTAAACCAGGTACCTAGTATCGGTAACCTGCCAGACAACCTCCGCAACGCCTACATTGCAGGTGGTGTACCAGAGGCTGCTGCAAATGCCATCATCGGCAACCCAGATATTAAGGGAGCCATGGGACAGTTAAAGACCGAGTTTGACACCAAGCTCAAAGAGGCTATCGGCGAATACGAAGATGGCAAGAAGATTGCGGGTGATATTCCTGCTTATCTGGCTCTCGGTGTAGGCTATAGTCCAGTAAATACAGTAAGAGTAAACGTAGGTTTCCACTGGTTCGATGACAAGCACGCTACATCTTACAACAACCGACAGGAGAAGTTGAAGCGTGGTACATTGGAGTACAACGCAGGTGTCGAGGTAGACGTAAACAAGAAGATTACCTTGAGTACTGGCTGGCAGAATACTAACTATGGTTTGCCTGATGAAAACCTTGACACACCAGCTTCAAAAAGATACATGGACGACAAATCATTCGTTGTCAGTTCAAACTCTGTAGCTTTCGGTGGTGTTTATCACATCAATAAGAAGATGGACTTGAACGTGGCTTACTTCCACACCTTCTATCAGCACAAGAAGACCTCTGAGAAGGTTCAGCTTTCTGCTGAAAAGAGCATCAACTACAGTTCAGATTACACACGTAACAACAACATATTCGCAGTAGGTCTCGACATCAACTTCTAAACATAACTACAATTATCATAATTAAAAGGCTACCCGTTCTTGCAACAAGTAACGGATAGCCTTTTTCATTATATTTACCAATCTTATTTTCTTCCATTCTGCCGGAGAAAGGGATGAGCAGGAAACTACAATGGGTCTACATCATAATAAATCTGCAGAGCTCCATATCTCGGATCCTTTCCCATCTGTTGCTGAGCAAACTTCAGATATTCTCTTACCTTCTGCTGGTCAATACCATTTTCCAGTTTGATAACAATCTTTCGAATGTTCATCGTCTTAACCCTTGCCACAGCAGGTTTATCGGGTCCCAGCACACGCTCGCCAAACCAGCTTCTCAGCATTTTGCTGAGCTCATGGCTAGCCTGTTCGCATACCTTATCATATTTATGTTTTACATACACATTAATCAGGTGGAAGAAAGGTGGATAATGAAAAGTTCTTCTCTCCTCCAGAATACCCTGATACAAGCCTTCATAATCATTATTCACCACCTGTCCGATTACCGGCAAGGTAGGATTCTTGGTCTGTAGAATCACCAAGCCACGCTTACCTTTTCTTCCAGCTCTACCACTCACCTGTGCCATCATCATGAAAGCATGCTCGTAGGCGCGGAAATCGGGATAGTTGAGCATCGAATCAGCATTCAGGATGCCTACTACACTCACCTTATCGAAATCGAGACCCTTAGAAACCATTTGCGTGCCTATGAGAAGATTCGTTCTGCCTTCAGAGAAGTCTGCGATAAGTCGTTCGTAGGCATTTCGTGTACGTGTTGTATCCAAATCCATTCTGGCAATCTTGGCTTCCGGAAAGATTGCCGCTATCTGATCTTCTATCTTCTCGGTACCAAAACCACGTCCCATGATTTCCGTACTGCCACAGTTAGGACATTCCGTAGGAACCGGATAAGTGTAACCACAATAATGGCAAGTCAGCAGGTTGATACTCTTATGCAACGTAAGCGAGACATCACAGTTCTTACATTTCGGCACCCAACCACATACCTTACATTCAACCATCGGCGCAAAACCACGACGATTCTGAAAGAGGATTGCCTGTTGCCCATTCTTCAAAGCCTCTCTTACTGCAGCCAAAAGCTGTGGAGAGAAAGGACCGCTCATCATCTTACGGCGGCGCAAGTCTTTTACATCTACCACCTGAATTTCCGGCAACTGAATACCTTTGTATCTTGTCTTCAGTTCTACCAGTCCATACTTACCTTGCTGCGCATTATAATAACTCTCCATCGAAGGCGTAGCCGTACCCAATAAAGTCTTTGCCCCATACATTTTGGCAAGCACAATGGCAGCACTTCTGGCATGGTAGCGCGGAGCGGGATCCTGTTGTTTAAAGGAAGTCTCGTGCTCTTCGTCTATGATGACGAGTCCCAAATTCTTAAAAGGCAGGAAGACGGCACTTCTTGCACCCAGGATTACATCATAGGGATGATCAGAGAGTTGTTTCTGCCAGATTTCTACACGCTCAGCATCACTATATTTAGAGTGGTAGATGCCCAGCCGGTCACCGAAAACTCTATGAAGGCGCTCCATGATTTGTACGGTCAGAGCGATTTCCGGCAGAAGATAGAGCACCTGCTTATGCTCCTCTATGGCTTTTCTGATAAGATGAATGTAGATTTCCGTCTTTCCGCTGGATGTCACACCATGAAGCAATACAACATCCTTTTTCATCATTTGCATCAGGATTCCATTATAGGCATCTTGCTGAGCCAAGGAGAGAGGTTTAATCAAGTCAAGATGAGATTCTCCATTCGTATTCAATCGTCCTATTTCCAATTCATAAGTAAAGAGAATTCCCCTGTCGATAAGCGCCTTGACAACAGCAGCCGTACAATGGCTCTCGTTCATCAGTTCTTCCTTGGTCACTTTTTTTATGCCTTCCCTAGGCGTATCGCCATCAAGACTGTCCCAATGCGAGAGACTCAGAAAGGTGGTCAAGGTTTTGGCTTGCTTCAAGGCTCTCTGCACCAGGTTGAGCGCTACATGAAGTGCCTGCTCACTACGGTACGTACTGGCAAGTTCTACATAGAGTTCCATCTTGGGCTTGAATTTCTCTGTAGACTTCAGACCACCAGGCATAGCTGCATTGTAGACATCGCCTAACGGAGCCATATAATAATAGCCAATCCATTGCCACAATCTCATCTGCTGAGGCAACAGCGAAGGCGTATTGTCAAGTACCGCCTCAACAGGTTTGCAAGAGAATGCAGGCTTATCATCATGCAGTCGGGTAGCCATTGCGATATATTTCTTACTTTTACCAAGAGGAACCAGCAAGCGTCCCCCAGGCACAACATTCCCTTCCATCCCATCAGGGACAGAATAAGTAAAGGTTCCGTCGAGCGGAAGGGGTAATATCACATCTACATATTTCATATCTAATCTTCTTTAACCTTGAAATATCCATCATTCAGGCTTTCGACTTGCAAAGTTAGCAAAAAAAAAGCAGATACCCATCATCGGATACCTGCTTTTATATATTTTAAGATGTACTAGGCGAGACCATACGATGTTCTCACACATAATCTGTCCTGTTCTTTTGCTAGATTAGAACCAATAACCCAAAGCAATCTGCCAACTGTTATTCTTACTGTTACCATTTACAATATTTTTGCCTGTTTCCTCCCAGGTAACATCTGCAGTCTTACCGCAAGCGATGTTATAGTTTGCAGAGAGCTGGAGATGGCTCAGCAGGGTAACACCCAGACCTACGTTTACACTGAAGTTTGTTTTCTTCAGAGAATAACAGCCTGATTTATTCCACTCGAAGTTCTTGTCACCAACGTTGATACCCCACTGTGGACCAGCGAAAACGAAAACATTAGCCAAGCTGCTCAAACCGAAGCCATAACGTACGTTTACTGGGATATTAAGAGATTTCTGAGTCATTGTAGTCTCTGCATCATCTACAGACACCTTAGCTTCCTTCTGATCGTACAAGGCAGCAGCATCAAAACTCAAGCCAACAATAGGGATAGTAACCTTAACCATTGGACCAACAAAGAAACCTGTCTTGTTAGATGCATCGAATACATCGTTACTCAAAGACATGTTAGTAACATCCAAACCGCCCTTCAAACCAAACTTAATCTGGGCATTAGCATTTGTAGCAAACATCATGGCTGCTACAACCATTAATACTGATAAAACTTTCTTCATTCTTTATTTTACTTTAATTCTTATATAAATTAATGACGTTCTCTACGAACCGTTACTCTAGCTGAGCCACCAGAAGAAACATTGCTTCCTCTTGACCTGCGTTTTTTAACATTAGAAGTCTTAGCTGGTTTAGATGCAGAACCACTTCTTCTGTTACGGCTTTTCTTCAGAGTCTTGGCATCCATATTCTTTTCTGCCTTGGCAATACTGTCAAGAGAATCTTTCCGAGCCTGATTACCCCAGATATTCTTCTCAAAGGCAGCCAACTCAGCTTCTATGCGCTTCTGTTCCTTCGCCATGGCTGAATCCGAAGGACAGTATTGTGCCAGGGTATTGCCCTGCATATTATTGGTCTTGTAGATTTTACCCTGATACAGATTCTTGGTAAAATAATCTTCTGCACTCATCACAGCAGCATTGTTCACATTACTGGTCATCAGCTGCTGCTTAGCCAGGAAAGGAGCCAGATCATCATACTTCACCCAGAAGAGCGGATACTTGTTTCCTACATCTCCAAAGTCATCATTACGGGTCATGATAGGGCACAAAGCCAATACCTTGGTATGGAAAGAAGCTGTTTTCTGGTCATAATAAGAAGTCTCCTTCACATAGTACGCCTTCACTTCTGCTGACGGAATATCGCTGTCATCAATATGCACCTTTCCATTATCAGTCTTCTCGTAGTAGATATGATAATTATCTACGAATGCTTTCGGAGTAAGACGGTTGGCGGCAGAAAAATCTTCATTACCATCCATACGATACTGATAAACAGGTACTCTACCCGTAAACATCAGTTTAAAAATATAGGTAAAGAGATTCATCTTACCATCTGTTGGCTCTACAGGATAATACAAGGCAGCATTGGCATCATCTGTGAGATTGAGTTCACGATAGATGTCTCTTCTCCAAACCACATCCTCATCCATCGGGATGGCTGTAGGGAAATAAAGTTTGGCACGCAAGGTCATATTGTCAGCATTCGACTGTTGTGCCTTTTGCTGAGCCTGCTTTCTGCGAGCCGCTGGCTGTGCCATGATGCTCTGCACCATTCCCAAAAGCATGAATATGAATAATATCTTTTTCATTACATTGAACTTTGAACATTGAACTTTGAACTTTATGATAAGTAAAGCCGTTGAAATGGCTTTCCCTTCGGACGCCGAACGTTGTTTCTTCACTCTTCGTTCTTCACTTACTTCACTTACCTGACGATAACTTCCATTGCTGCCGGCAGATTTCGGGTAATTCCATCAGGACCTACAGCCTTGATATGCGAGATATAGAAGCGTCGGTTTCTTGACAGTTTTCTGAACTCTTCGCGCTGTCGTTCTGAGAAATTGGAACCCGCCGAAGCCAAAGGTATGGCATTGCCCATATTATCGAAGAATACGGTTTCGAAGCCCAGCACCTTAAACGGAATATCAAGGAGTCCGTCATCTATGGCTGCATGAATGCCTGGAGCACCCATCAGAGCACCTTTCGATAGAGCACCACCTCTAAATCTATCTGTACCCATCGCAATATAAGCTGTTGGGTCAGGAAGTTTTCTTACATGGAATACGAATGGAGGCAGACTTCTCACCTGTCCCTTATCGCGGGCTGTCACATGGATGGTAACATCCTTACCTACCGCTGAAGGTTTAGCCACGAAATGACCATTGCCCTTAGCCACGAAAGAACCGCCTGTCATGGTTGCAGAGATAGCATTTGCCGGAACACCAGGAACGCTGATGCTGATAGGATTGGCATAGCCTGCATAGAGCACATTCATCAGGTCGGCAGCAACGGTAGCTGTATTAGGAACAGGCAATACGGTGTATTTCTGAACGAAATTGCGTCGCATCATCTCGCCATTCTTGCCTCTCATCAGAATGTAACCGCCAAACTGATGCTCACCTACGCCACTTGCCACAAAACTGTATCTGCCATTCTCGGCATTCAGCCTGCTACCATTCACATAGATTTCCGGGCGCTGTGTAGTGTCTATTGCAGCCATCACCACATGCGAATTGAAACGTTCACCGGCATAGAGGGTTGTTTTTTCTGGAATAACGAATGCATCGAGTTCATTCACATTCAGTTCTACCAGATCTATATTTTTCTTCTCCTCATCCGATTTCTTCCCATCATCGGCAAGACTTTTCTTGATTTTCTCGACAACAGACTTGCCTTTGACACCGAATTCCTCATCTGTAGGAGTATTCAGCGCCAACATAGCCATCAGGATGACATACATCAGGTTAATCATCTTCTGGCGAGGCGAAACCGGTCTTTTCTTGATTGCCATGGATATAAATTTGCTTGATTCTATTTATTTTCTTCGTCTTTACTCTTCACTTGTTACATGAGGAGCCGCCACACGCATATTGATGGTCATGGCATCAATCATACGGGTATAAATCTTGTTCAACTGTTCTATCTGCTTTGCCATCATCTTGGTCTGCTCATTGATCTGGTCAATGGTACCAATCTGCTGGCTGGCACTTTTCAGCTGCATCTCGTATACCCTGCTGATACCTGTCAAGGTACGGTTCAGATTCTCCATCTCCTCGCTGTCACGAGTCAGTCGGCTACTCTGTTCGTTTACCTTACTCAAGGTTTCTACCAAGCTCTTCAACTGTTCTACGTAGCTGTTCTGAACTTCCACCACCTCAGGATTAAGTGGAGTCAGTTCTGGCGCAGCAGTCATTACAGGAGAGACAGGAGAAGCAACCTGAGGTTGAATGGTTTCAGAACGATTCTTGGCAGTCATCATTTCTTCAGCCGACACCTTTCCTTCCAGATACTCCTCTGTAGCATGGGTAGGCAAGTCTCTACCTTCGGCTGTCTTGTCGAAAGGACGGTCGAAAGCAGAAAGGAAGAACACGAGAATCTCGGTTCCCATACCTAAGAAAAGCATGAGATTGGCACCAGGAAGATGGGTCAACTTAAAGAGGGTACCAGCGATTACGATAGAGGCACCCCAACTGTAAGCATAGTTAAGGAATGTCTGACCCGGCACACTATCCATCCACTTCTGCAAGCGGTATACGATATTGAATTTGCTATAATAGCTCATATTATTTATCTCCTATTCTTATTCTTCAATGGTTTCTGTTTTCCGCTTGCCGTAGTAGCAAGACTTCTCACGCAACGGAATCCGATGTATGAGCGAGGCTGATTCTGGTACTCGAAAGTGCGCCATGCCGAACGGATAAACGACTCAGGGTCTTTCCAGGAACCACCTCTTACACTCTTCTTCTTCAAACGGTAAGGATCTTCTATGGCAGCATTATACTGTAAAGTTGGGTTAAAATCGCTCATTGCGTCAACACCCGCCTCTGTATAAACGGTACTTGTCCACTCTGCCACATTACCAGCCATATCAAAAAGACCATTAGAATTTGGCGAATAGATAGCCACCTTGCCGGTTATCAGGTTGCCGTCTTTGGTATAGTTGCCCCTGTCTGGTTTGAAATTGGCGTAAAAACAGCCATCCCCATTCTTCACATCCGCATTGTCCCAAGGAAATTCATTCTGGTTCTTGCCTCTTGCAGCATATTCCCATTCTGCCTCGGTTGGCAGACGGTAACGCTGCACATATCTTGCTTCAGGACCTAAGCCCTTCAACAGATAGTCTGTTCTCCAGGCACAGAAGGCATTTGCCTGTTCCCAGGTAACACCGACTACCGGATAGTCATTATACGCAGGATTGCTGAAATAACTTCTCAGATAGGTTTCATTCTCTGCATTTCTGAAGTCGTTTACCCAACAGGTAGTGTCAGGATAAACATTCACGATATAGGTATTCAGGAAATCCCAAGGTCCTGAAAGCGGACGGTTGATAGTCTCACGCACCACTCTACCCTCATCATCGTAATAAGCGGTATCTTTCGAAATCATCACCACCTCGTCCGGATTTATCTTCACATCGGTGTTGAAGGTACGTTCCTGTGGATTCAGGCGGAACTTACGCAGAGCCGCAGCTGTATAATCATAGATTTCGTATTTATAGTTGAGCTGGCGCCAGTCGATGAGTTTTTCTCCTGTAACCGGATTGGTTTCATACAAACTTTCAAAAGCTCTCTGTTCATCCTCATTAGGTTTCTTAGGAAGCGCTTTCTTCCAGTTTACATGAGGCGTAACCGGATCGCCATTCTTATCTTCAGTAATCATGTAAGTCTCGTCGCCTCCATAAGCAGGATCAGCCAGACGTGTACGAAGGATAGAATCACGCACATAAGCCACAAACTGCTTATATTCAGAATTGGTGATTTCGGTATCATCCATCCAGAATCCATCCACCGACACATCCTTGCGAGGTGTTTTCATTCCCCAGAGTGAGTCTTGGGTCTCCATTCCCATTTTCAGGAAGCCACGGTTTATCTTTACCATACCATAAGGGGCTGGCTCTACAAAGCTTCTACCGCTCACGCCAACCACCTCGCCACCTCTGCCTGCAACAGAAGCTTGCTTGGCACCGAAGCAGCCGCTCAAGGTGAGCAATATAGCGAATGCACTAAGGAGCAATATACTTTTCTTCATTGTTTTATGATTCTACTATGTTCTTATTTCTATTTACATTATAATATTCTGACGCTCTGATGGCGGTTTCTGCCTTTCTTGGTCAGGTTGATATCAGTCTGATACCCTACAAAGAGTTCATGACTGCCATTTCCGGCACTGAGTTTGGAGGTGTATGCCTCGTAACTGTAACCAAGCACTACCCCATGAAAACTACCGCCTACCAGTATGGTTACCGATCTGTCCGGACTGTAGGTTACTCCACCATACAACATCCGTTTCTCATATTGGTAAACTAACCTTCCTGTCAGGTCGCCTCGCCATGTGGTACCATCTGTTGTAACAAGAACAGACGGCTTTATAGTTAAGAACGGATTTCTCAGTCGAATATTATATCCACCTGTCAAATAATATGTGGCATCTATTTTCAATTCGTTGGTCTCACCTAGATTAATCGTAGGCGATGTAAGATGCTGGGCAGAAAGTCCTACATACCAAGTCTTATGCTGATAATACAGACCCAGACTCAAATCCATTCCGCTTCCATTTACGTCTGAAGTAGAAAAGGCAGGGTCACCACTTTCTCCCAAATCCACCTTGCTTCCATCAAACTTCTCACTCAGCATGCCTCCTTGCACACCCACGCTCAGCGTTCCACCCAGGAATTTATTCTGCAAAGCATACTGTAAAGCCAGGCGCTGATGGGTAAAAAGACCTATCTGGTCATTCTGTAACGATAAGCCTACTCCATGCCTGTGATTGAACAGGAAGAAAGGCATGTCAGCCGCCACCTGAAAGGTACGGGGGTTATGTTCGAATCCAGCCATATCAAGTGCGTAGGCCGCCGTAACATTGAGTTTCGACTGCTTACCCACAGCAGCAGGATTGAACGATGGTTCCATGTCAAAGTAATGACTATAGGAAGGATCATACTGTGCCCTCACTTCGAGCACCCCCACTAGCAGAATCCATATAATGATAAATCTTTTCAACACAATAAGATAACGGAATTTCTTACACATTATTATATATAAGCAAGAAACAAAAGATGAAAAAGGCTACCCTCTTATAAGAGAGCAGCCCTATCATCGAGATTATACGATTTGCTATCTCTACCATATCGTTCCTTTCTTTGATGGTGCAAAAATACAAAAAATCAGCGATATGTGTAACACGCTGCTGATTGAATTAACTTTTTTTATGTAGAAAACTTTGCAAACATTTTCCACAATCATTTATTCTTATTCACTCTTAGCTGTCTGTAGTACGCACGGCTCTTACGTTGTTGTTCTTCCTTATGACTGGCATAATATCAACGTTGATGTTATTGAGATGAAGACAGCCTTTCTGTTGCAAATAATTATAAAAGTACACTTTTTATGCGACCAAACATATTTTTTTTCGGTTTATGTTTGGTCATTTCAACCTCAAATCCGCAACCTATAGGGTTTAGTGGGATTTTGCTTGCAAAGCGACAAAATTCATTTTATTGTACATATTTCTTGCACAACAGAAATGTCGCAGACACAAAATCCCCTTACCCCATAAAGCGACTTGAGGTAATACGCTGGTTTAACCAGAAAAGCATGGTCTTTAACCAAAGTCTGTCTTGAACAGGTTGGCATAAGCATTGTTGTCTGAGTAAATGTTCAATACATGCCTACGTGATGTCTTAATCCATTTCGCAGGAACAGATATGAACTTGAAAACAAAGGTCTTGATTCTGCTGGTGGCACACAATCCAAATTCATGGGTTTTCAATCTCTGCATAATAGCTTTGTAGAAGTTTCTGATGAGAGCTGTCATAAGCAGGAATACAGTATTCTGTGCCATGAACGATTTTGGCAATCGATTCCAGCCAAAGCCATTGTTCATGTCATCGAAGATGCGTTCCTTGCCACCACGAAGATTGTAGAATTCCACGATGTCTCTTGCACTCGACTTGTAATCGTTAGTCAGTATACATCTGTAGGTATATTCGCCTTCCCAAATGTCAAGGTCTCCCTCTATTCGCCTTTGTCTCTGTATGACAAGACGATACGGTTTTCCTTTCCATTTCTCAACAAGGATAGAATTCAACTCAAACTCAATACCGTTGATTTCAACAGTTTTCCATCCAGTTAAGGCAAACATGGAATCGTAGAAAGAAGAGCATCTGTTGGCACGAATATAAAAATGCCTGCAATGAGCCTCTACCATATCTACGATTTCCTCCGAACATGAGCCGCAATCCATGCGGGCACGAGAAATATATATTTCCGAAGCCTCCAATCGCTTGAAGATTCTTTCCAAAGTTTCTTTTGGTTGAAGCGCACGTTTGTGTTGCCGTCTCTATTTTCAATACCAACAATCATGTCGTTAATGACAGCTACACCTGGACTATAGCCCAAGAACTTCTTGTAGGTTGGTTTTGCATCATACTTCTCTGTTTCAATGAACTGATGGTCAAAGTCAAAATCATACTCTTGACCGGATTTCAATTGACCAGTAGCAAGCAGGGCATTGACCAGTAAGCAGTTCATCTTGTCTGCAGTATTGAAATCATAGGATTTGCCAGAAGCAGACTTATAGGTGATGCTCTTAAAAGTCAGTTCTTCGATAGCACGTAATATGGTGTCTGCGCTGCAAGTGCGAAGAGTTGGATGAAGAGACAAATGTTTCATCAGGTGAGTTGTAACATCCTCAATACATGAGCCACCACAAAGATATACGCACATCAGAGAGCGTAGAATCTCGCTATATTGATAACCAAACATAGTGCATCTCAATCCCAAGGTGGAATCTATGGTTTGAGCTAAAAGAGCATCAAATTGCTCCATAATCGAAAAAATTCCCCCAAAAGGAGTGAGTTTCTCAGATTTTATTTGTACTTTTGCCATGTCATTCAGAATTTTGTTTGTTTTTATTTTACAACACTAAGATAAGTGAAATTTCTGACATGGCAAAATCCTGAGCAACTTTTTGTTGCTCAGGTGCTTATAAAAAATATTAAATTATAGTGTTGCGGAAATTAGGAGAAACATGAAAAAAAACAGAAAAAAGCAAATCGTAGTTTTGTGTATAGCTTTAGTTTGCATCTTCATCTTGGTGTTCTCATTGTCCCATAAATCAGCTACAAAAGGTAGCGCGAATCCTCCATTAACAGATGTTTTGACTGATAGCATTTCTCAGATTGTCTCGGCTTGTCCTGGTGAAATTGGTGTGGCGGTTATTATTAATAACACAGATACGGTTAGTGTTAATAATAAAAGCATTTATCCTATGATGAGTGTATTTAAGGTTCATCAGGCATTAGCTCTTTGCAATGATTTTGACAAAAAAGGCCTTTCCCTTGATACCTTGGTAAAGATAAATAGGGAAAAACTTGATCCAAAGACATGGAGCCCTATGATGAAAGATTATTCAGCACCAGTTATATCGTTGACAGTAAGAGATCTGTTGCGCTATACTCTTTCCCAGAGCGACAATAATGCAAGCAATATCATGTTTAAGAATATGCTCAATACTGCACAAACAGACAGTTTTATAGCGAAACTCATACCACATTCGAGTTTTCAGATAGCTTATACAGAAGAGGAAATGTCCGCTGACCATGACAAAGCTTACTCTAATTACACATCTCCTCTTGGTGCTGCAATGTTGATGAATCGTTTGTTTACAGAAAGTCTTATCAGTAATGAGAAACAAGATTTCATTAAGAATGCATTGAAAGAATGTAAAACAGGTATAGATAGGATAGTAGCTCCACTTCTTGATAAAGAAGGGGTTGTAATAGCACATAAGACAGGTTCTGGTTGTGTCAATGAAAATGGTATTCTTGCAGCTCAGAATGATGTAGCCTATATATGTCTGCCTAATAAGGTCTGCTATACCTTAGCTGTATTTGTTAAGGATTTCAAGGGAAATGAATCACAAGCGTCACAATTTGTTGCGCATATATCAGCGGTAGTATATTCTTTATTAATCAATACTGCGTTAAATTAATATTTAATCGTCTGTAAATCAATAACTTATATTAAGAAATGCTCATGAAAACTTAACTGTAAAAAGTTGGTCAAGTCGCTGATTTTCAGTAACTTTGTAGATCACGACAAATACAATATTACATGAATACAGGACTTGACCAATATATGGATATCTTTAAAGATGCAGTTGAAGATTCAGCTGCAAAGATAACAAAAAGTTTCGAGAAAATACTCATCGAGGTGATAATTTTGTTCATGGTAATACCAAGAAAGATAAATTTCACCCAAATGGGGAGGTATGGCTTGCATGTTGAGCAAACCTATCGCAACGCATTCGGCTTGAAAAAGTCGAAGTGCATTGATTGGCTCAAACTTAATGTCTCACTTGCCAAGCGCTTCTTGGGTAAACAGGGAAGATGGGCTATTGCCATTGATCCCAGCTACATCAGTAAAGCTGGCAAGAAAACACCACATATCGGTCGTTTTTGGTCAGGATGTGCTCAGTCTGTTAAACATGGTCTCGAAATCATGGGTATTGGACTCATTGATATTGATACCAAAGACTGCATGATGTTAAGAGCCCACCAGTCGCTAAATAATAAAGAACTGAGTCTTAGAAACAAGACTATGGTAGATTTCTATATCAGCGTCATTAAGCGTTACCGCAAGGAACTTCTTAAACTCTCAACCCTCATAGTTGCAGATGCTTACTTCTCTACAAGTACATTTGTTAATGGGATAAAGAAAGAAGGTTTCTCTTTGATAAGCCGCTTTCGTGACAATGCTTGTCTCTTTTATGTCTATACTGGTCCACGTACTGGAAAACGTGATCGCCCCAAGACCAAGGATGGCAAGATTGATATGAAGAATCTTGACCTCACTCGAATGGAGAAGATGGAGATGAAAGATATAGAAGGAACAGCTTATACTTTGATTGCCTATTCCAAGGCACTCAAGTGTAAAGTTAGACTTGTCATCTGGCAGATGCCGAATGGCAAGAAGAAACTATTCTTCTCTACAGACACCTCACTTTCGGGTGAAGAGGTACTTCTTTATTATAGAACCAGGTTTCAGATCGAATTTTGCTTTCGTGACGCCAAAGGCTATACTGGTCTTATGGACTGCCAGGCTCGCGATAAGTGGAAACTCGATTTTGCTTTCAATGCTTCGTTCACATCACTAAATGTTGCCAAGGTAACTATGAAGGAGATGGGAATGGAATATTCTATGTCTTCATTCAAGTCACTGATGACCAACATTTATCTGGTGAAACGAATTTTTAAAGCAAGCGGGTACACCCCGAACCGAACTTTAATTAGCAAGATTTTCAAAGATCTCTCGTGCTTACAGCGTATAGCTGCTTAGCACATTATTGAATTATTAACGAACTATTGTACAAAATCAAGTCCGTTTCATTGCAAAATACTGCATAAAAGACTATAATTCAACTGTTTCAAAGATCGAATTGCCCTTTTTTATTGGACAGTAGTGAAATCGATTGACAAGACATAGTATCAGATTTAGCTATCTTTGCATCCCAAATGCATAATATAAAAGTACGCTACCACATTGTGGGAAAACAAGAAGAGTTGCAAGAGATATATGACCTCTATCAGACTTTCATACAGAAAGAACGCCCTGCTATGGAAGAAGACGAGGCCGATGATTGGGAAGGAAACATCATCTTAGCTCTTGGTGTGGACTATGGGACTTGCAATCTCTGTGGTAATATCAAGAAATGCGAACTTTCAGAAGGCTTTCTCTATATAGAAGCGGAAGAACTCGCATTGATTACTGACTTCCGCGTTCTTCTCAAAAATCGTTTCAAGGATTTGGAAATCTATTTCGCTACAGAAGATCCAGAAAACGAAACATATGTGACTAATGATGCAGATGGCAAGTATTTTCACGACCTGCCTGATGATCATTTCATAGCTCCATTAGATTATTGACGTATGGGACCAAAAACATTTCTAGCAGCTCTAATGTGCCTAATCATCGTAGCCCTCATGTGCTCACCCATTTTCCTCGTATGGCACGGTTTTACTATGAGTGGTTCAGTAATAGTCAGAATAGCATTTATCGTGATAGGGCTCATTCTATTGCGTTTATTCAAGCCAATTTCTAATCTTACTGGCAAGGACTACAAGATATTCTGATAGTTTCGACTATAAAGGCTACATATTTGATCGAAGGTGGTATCACTCTGTTTAGCGTGATACCACCTTCTTTTCTGCATAAACTCGCTCTGTGACGCCTGTTGAAGCGTGACCTAACAATCTGCTTATCTCACTGATTTCAGCTCCGTGTGCAAGCGCTAAAACAGCCCAGGTGTGTCTTGATCATGGACGGCAAAAAGCCATATAGGAATTTCATAAGAAATTACCTATATGGCTCATTTCCATTATCTTATACTGATAATCGTAATCGATGAACGATTAGTACTCGTCATCATTCCACAAGAAGTCATCCTTTGAAGGATAATCAGGCCAGATGTCTTCGATGCTTTCGTAAACATCGCCTTCGTCTTCTATCTCCTGCAAATTCTCTAGAACTTCTAGAGGCGCACCAGAGCGAGTTGCATAGTCAATCAACTCTTCTTTAGTTGCAGGCCATGGTGCATCTTCAAGCTTTGAAGCCAATTCAAGTGTCCAATACATAGCTCTATAATTTAACGTTTCTATTATTTTGGCTGCAAAAGTAATACTTTTATTTTAAATTCCAAATATTTATGGAACAAATTTACGCACAAATCAATAATTTACATTAAAATTCTGCTTAAATTTGGTTTTATCGAAGAAAACTATACCACAATCAACCAAATTAAAGGTCAAAACCGTACGATTATCAGTTACAAGTCGAAGCCATACTTTCCTATATTCTGCATCGAGATTGATGTCTGTAACTACTAAAACCGTATTATCAGACACATTCAAGAGAAACTGCTGAAAATCCTCTCCCTTTAGCAGGGAAGATGCAGAGAGTTCTACTACATTAGGATAAACAGTTCTGATGCGGAAGAGAAGACGTTTCTGTTTG